>Ga0207660_10000019_pt1 | contig 74841 bp, 68 predicted proteins | sample KBSC73BmetaG_FD_184335 | JGI IMG/M metagenome (GOLD analysis project Ga0207660, IMG submission 184335) | Corn rhizosphere microbial communities from Kellogg Biological Station, Michigan, USA - KBS C7-3B metaG (SPAdes) (version 2) | ecosystem: Host-associated > Plants > Roots > Rhizosphere ... | reverse complement strand
GGCATCCGGACTTCGGCCGCATCAAGCAGACGCTCAAACGTCCGCTGATCGTCGACGGCCGGAATCTCTACGCCCTGCATCGCATGGCCGACATGGGCTTCACGTATCATTCCGTCGGCCGTCCGAACGTCGCGCAGTAATATGAGAGTGCTCATCACGGGCGCCGCGGGATTTCTCGGCTCGCATCTGACCGACCGATTTCTCCGCGACGGCCACGAGGTGGTGGGACTCGACAACTTCCTGACCGGAAGCCCGGAGAACATCGCGCACCTCACCGGGAACGCGAAGTTCCAATTCATCCGGCACAACATCTCCGACTATACGTACGTCGCCGGCCACCTCGACGGCGTGCTCCACTTCGCCTCGCCTGCCAGCCCGATCGATTACCTCGAGCTGCCGATCCAGACGCTCAAGGTGGGCTCGCTCGGGACGATCAACGCGCTGGGCATCGCGAAGGCGAAGGGGGCGCGGTTCTTCCTCGCGTCGACCTCGGAGATCTATGGCGATCCGCTCGTCCACCCGCAGACGGAGTCCTACTGGGGCAACGTCAATTCGATCGGCCCGCGGGGCGTCTACGACGAGGCCAAGCGGTTCGCCGAAGCCGTGACGATGGCCTATCACCGGCATCATGGCATCGACACGCGAATCGTACGGATCTTCAACACCTACGGTCCACGCATGCGGCCGCACGACGGTCGTGTCGTGTCGAACTTCATCGTGCAGGCGCTCACCGGCGAGCCACTCACGCTCTACGGCGACGGCACCCAGACGCGCAGCTTCTGCTACGTCGAGGACGAAGTCGAAGGAATCTTCCGGCTGTTCATGCGCGGCGACGCCGAACCGACCAACATCGGCAACCCCGATGAGTACACGGTGAAGGAGCTGGCGGAGATGGTGCTCGAGCTCACCGGCTCGCGATCCGAGGTGGTCCATCTGCCGCTGCCCACCGACGATCCAAAAGTTCGCAAGCCGGACATCACGCGGGCCCGCGAAAAACTCGGCTGGGAGCCGCGCGTGCCCGTCCGCGAGGGACTGGCCCGAACGATCGAATATTTTCGCACGCTCACCGACGCGTCCTCGATTTCCACTCGGACGCTCGGCACGGCAGCCAACGTCGCCTGATCGGTGGCGTCGCGGCCGGACCCGTCGGCGCGCTCAGGTGTTATCTTTCCCGGCTCGCGTGTGAACCGCTCGCCCCGTCCCGGGTAGAACCACAGATATGGCCCGTCATTCCTGGACAGTTGTCGCCGCGCTGGCGTTGCTGGCGGCCGCGGCGTGCAAGCCGGACTTCGATCTGAAAAAGCTCACGTCGAACGAAGCGCTCTACAAAGCGTCGCTCGCCGAGTACAACCATCACAGCTGGGACAACGCGGTCACCGGCTTCGAGAAGCTGACGACGGATCTGCCGGCGCGCGACACGCTGCTGCCGCGCTCATATTGGTATCTCGCGTCCGCCCATGAACACATCGGCGAGCACCTGCTCGCGGCGCAAAGCTATGACCGGCTGGTGGAGTCGTTCCCGGACGATTCGCTCGCCGACGATGCGGCGCTCGAGGCGTCGCGCTCCTACCGGAAGATGTGGCGCAAACCCGAGCTGGATCCGCTCTATGGCGAGCAGGCGCTGTCGTCGTACAACACGCTGATCGGCCTGTATCCAACCTCGCCGCTCATCCCGGCGGCGCAGAAGGAGATCGCGGAGCTCGAGAACTGGTTCGCGATCAAGGACTACAAGACCGGGATGTACTACTTCCGGCTCAAGTGCTACGACTGCGCGATGATCTACTTCAAGGACGTGCTGGCCAAGTACGGAAGCACGCCGACGGCGAAGGAGGCCGGAGTCAAGCTGGTGCAGTCGAACCTTGCGGTGCATTACAAGGACGACGCGGCGGATCTGTGCGCCGAGCTGCGCCCGAAATATCCCGGCGATCGTGACGTCCGCGACGCGTGCAAGGATGTGCCGGTGGTGGCGGCAGCGCACGACACCGCCTCGCAGGCCCCCGTGAAGCCTCCGGCGCCCTGACCGGTGCGGATCGGGCTCCTTGGGGGGAGCTTCGATCCCCCGCACATCGGACATCTGCTCGCCGCGAGCGACGCCTTCGACGCGCTCGCGCTCGATCGCCTCGTGTTCATGCCGGCGGCCACGCAGCCACTCAAGGCCGGTCGCGCCAACGCCACACCGGAACAGCGCCTGGCGATGACACGGCTGCTCGCCGGCAACGACGAGCGGTTCGACGTCAGCTCGATCGAAATCGATCGAGGCGGGTTATCTTACACGGTTGACACATTGACGTCGTTGGGAGCCCGGTGGCCGGCCGCCGAGCTCTTCCTGCTCGTGGGCGCCGACGTGCCGCGGTCGTTCCCGAGCTGGCGCGAACCGGAACGAATCGTTCAGCTCGCGACGGTCGTAGTGCTGCAGCGGGGAGGCGAATCGACGGACGTGGCGGGCATGCCGGGTACACCGCGCGTGCTGGCCACCCGTCGCATCGACGTGTCGTCGACGGAGATTCGCCACCGCGTGCGTGAAGGAAAATCGATTCGAGGTTTCGTGCCGGAGACCGTCGCCGAATTCATCGCGGCGGAGCGGCTGTACCGTTAGAGGATTGCATGCTCAAGCGAGTCATCAACGCGGTCATGGGCGATCGCCATGAACGCGAACGGAAAAAACTCCAGCCGATCGTCGACGAGATCAACGAGCATTTCGCACGGCTGCACGACGTCTCCGAGGAGGAGCTGCGCGCGCAGACGACGCGCTTCCGCGAGATCCTCGAGAGTCGCACCGGTGCCCTCAAGGCGCGCGTCGCCGAGCTGAAGGAAGCCAAACGCACGGCGAGCGACGCGACCGAGCGCGATCGCATCGATACGGAGCTGAGCGGCTCGGACGGACGCGGCGGTGCCGAAGGCGCGTTGCGCGCCGAGACGGCTGAAGTGCTCGACGAGATCCTGCCCGAGGCGTTCGCGACGGTACGCGAGGGGGCGCGGCGGCTCGTCGGGACGACCTTCACGGTCACCGGTCGGGAGATGACGTGGGACATGGTGCCGTACGACGTGCAGCTGATGGGCGGCATCCAGCTCCACCTGGGCAAGATCGGCGAAATGGCTACCGGCGAAGGCAAGACGCTCGTCGCGACCCTGCCGCTGTACTTGAACGCGCTGCCCGGGCGCGGCGTGCACCTCGTCACGGTGAACTCCTACCTGGCCCGCCGCGACTCGCAGTGGATGGGCCTCCTGTACAACTATCTCGGGCTCACCGTCGCCTGTCTCGACGATACCGAACCCGGTACGCCCGAGCGGCGTGCGGCGTATTTCGCCGACATCACCTACGGCACGAACAACGAGTTCGGCTTCGACTATCTGCGCGACAACATGGTTGTGTCGCTCGACCAGCGCGTGCAGCGCCCGCACGCCTACGCGATCGTCGACGAAGTGGACTCGGTCCTGATCGACGAAGCGCGGACGCCGCTCATCATTTCCGGACCGGTGGGCAATGACAACGACGGCGCGTATTTCGAGCACAACGCCGCCGTGGGCCGCCTTGTTCGGCGGCAGACCGAACTGGCCAACGCTCTGGTTGGCGAGGCGGAGCGCGCGCTGGAACAGGGCGACACCGCGACTGCCGCGCTGCAGCTCTACAAGGCGCAGCTTGGCTCGCCGAAGAACCGCCGCTTGATGAAGGTGCTGCAGGAGCAGGGCAACAAGCAGCTCGTGCAGAAGATGGAGCTCGACCACATCGCGGATCGCCGTCTACCGGCCTCCAAGCAGGCGTACCGCGATCTCGAGGACGACCTGCTGTACGTGCTCGACGAGAAAGGCCATTCCGTACACCTGACGGATCAGGGCGTCGAATTCATGGCGCCGAACGATGCCGAGGCGTTCATCCTGCCGGATCTGTCTCAGGAAGTGCACCGGCTCGATCACGACCACGAGCTGTCGGCCGAAGAGCGGCTGGCGCAGCGGCAGCAGATCGAAGCGGACTACGCGGCGAAGGCGGAGCGCCTGAACATCGTGCATCAGCTCCTGCGCGCGCACGCGCTGTACGAGCGCGACGTCAACTACGTCGTGCAGGACGGCGAGGTGCTGATCGTCGACGAGTTCACCGGCCGCACGATGCCGGGCCGGCGCTGGTCGGAAGGGTTGCACCAGGCGGTCGAAGCCAAGGAAGGCGTCCACGTGAAGGGCGAGACGCAGACGATGGCGACGATCACCATCCAGAACTACTTCCGCATGTACGACAAGCTCGCCGGCATGACGGGCACGGCCGAAACGGAAGAGACCGAGTTTTTCGAGATCTATAAAATCGAGGTCGCCGTCATTCCGACGAACAAGCCGGTCATTCGCGAAGACCGGCACGATCTCGTCTACAAGACCCGGCGCGAGAAGTACAACGCCATCGTCGAGGAGACGCGTCGGCTGCACGACCTCGGCTTCCCGGTGCTCATCGGCACGACGAGCGTCGAGGCGTCGGAGACGCTGTCGAAGCTGTTCACGCGCGGCGGCATCCAGCACAACGTGCTGAACGCGAAGTACCACCAGCGCGAGGCGGAGATCGTGGCCGGCGCGGGTCAGCCTGGTGCCGTGACGATCGCCACGAACATGGCCGGCCGCGGCACCGACATCAAACTCGGCGCCGGCGTCACGCCGTCCAAGCCATCCACCGTGAAGGATCCAGACGGCAAGGATGTCGAGGTGATGGAGATCGGCGGCCTGCACATCATCGGCTCCGAGCGGCATGAATCGCGGCGCATCGATCGACAGTTGCGTGGACGGTCGGGCCGCCAGGGCGATCCCGGTGCGTCACAGTTCTTCCTGTCGCTCGAAGACGATCTGATGCGCCTGTTCGGCTCCGAACGCATCGCCCGCATCATGGACCGGCTTGGCGCGCAGGAGGGCGAGGTGCTCACGCATCCGCTGATCACGCGGTCGATCGAGCAGGCCCAGAAGCGCGTCGAGCTGCAGAACTTCCAGGCCCGCAAGCGGCTGCTCGACTACGACGACGTGATGAACCAGCAGCGCGAGGTGATCTACTCGCTGCGCAGCTTCGCGCTCGAAGGCGGCGAGGAGCTGAAGGGCGAGGCGCTGAAGATGGTCGAGAAGGCCATCACCCATAAGGTCGAAACGACGCTCGCCGAATACGAGAGTGCCGAGGAGTGGGATTTCGATCTGCTCCGACAGGACCTGCTGATGCACTACCTGCTGCAGGTCCCCGAATACGAACAGCCCGACCTGCGGCCCGTCGACGAGACGGCGGCGATCCGCGACGCGGTTGATGCCGCGACGAAGGCGTTCCACGCGAAGCTCGCGAGTCTCGACGCGGTGAGCGACGAGGGCGGGCATCCGTACGGCGATCGCCTGCTGTCGCTCGTCATGCTCAACGTGCTCGACGAGAAGTGGAAGGATCACCTCTACGATTTGGACCAGCTTCGCAACTCCATCCACTACCGGTCCTGGGGCCAATCGGATCCGCTCATCGAGTACAAGCAGGAAGCGTACAAGATGTTCGTGGATCTGATGAACGACATCTACAACACCTTTGGTGAGCGTTTCCTCAAGGTGCAGCTGGTGTTCGAGCCGGCGCCCCCGCCTCCACCGGTGCAGCGTCCAACGAAACAGTACAATGCCCTTGGCATTCTCGAATCCATTCCACCCGAGCCGCATGCGATGGGGAACGGCGGCGGCAACGGCGCGGTAGAAGGAACGGAGGCTGCCGTGGACATCGGTCCTCCCGAGCCGCCGCCGGCGCGGCCCGTTGCCGCGCGCAAGGATCCGCTCGTCGTCGGCACCGGCCGTACGCGCTCGCTGAATCAGCCGGCGGCGACGGGGACGACGGACTGGTCGACGGTCGGCCGCAACGATCCCTGTCCGTGCGGGTCGGGGAAGAAGTTCAAGAAGTGTCACGGGGCGAATCTCTAGTCCGTGGTCCGTTGACCGGGGAGCGCACTAAAACGATGATGGTGGGCCAGACTCCAGCCCGTAACGTGCTCCGCATCTTCAACCGGAGCTCGGGATGTCTGGCCAGGTGGTTCCAAAAGCGTTAACTATTCGGGAGTTGCCCCGTTCCGAGCGGCCGCGCGAGCGGCTGATCGACCTCGGCGCCGCGTCACTCAGCAGCGCCGAGTTGCTGGCCATCCTGCTCGGATCAGGCGGGTCGGGAAGAAGCGCGGTTCAGATTGGACAGGCCGTGCTGGCCGAAGCTGGCGGAGCCCTGCGCTGGATCGCGCGGCAGCCCGTGGCCGCGCTGACGTCGGTGGCCGGGATCGGAACGGCTCGTGCGGTGACGATTCACGCGTCGCTGGAGCTTGGCAGGCGCATGGCGGCGGAAGGCCGGCAGGACGGGTCGCCGGTGCGATCGCCACGCGACGTCGTGGAATACTTCGGCCCACGCATGGAGGACTTGCCCGTCGAGGAGTTTCACGTGGCGGTACTGGATGCGCAGCATCGGCTGGAGCGGGACATTACCGTCACGCGTGGCATACTCAATTCGTCGCTCGTCCATCCACGAGAGGTCTTTCGGGAAGCGATCGCCGAGCGCGCGGCAGCGGTGATTCTGGTGCACAACCATCCGAGCGGCGATCCGAGCCCGTCGCCCGACGATCGCACCGTGACGGCACAGTTGGTGGCGGCTGGGCGGCTGCTCGACATCCCGGTCCACGATCACGTGATCATCGGGCGAGGTCGGTACACGAGTTTCGCGGAGGCAGGACTGTTGTGACGGCGATCGCGGTACGTGGTGATGAGTTCATGCCGGGGTGGCGCGAGGACGAGCTTCCTTTACACGACAAGCTCGACCGCGACCTCCTGTTGCGCGCCTATCGCTTTGGCGAGGCGGCACACCGCGGACAGCTTCGCAACTCCGGCGAGCCGTACATCTCGCACTCGGTCGAGGTCGCGAAGATCCTCGCCGGCCTGCAGCTCGACTCCACGACGGTCGCCAGCGGGTTCCTGCACGACGTCATTGAAGACACGCGGCTCACGCTCGCCGACGTCGAACGGGAGTTCGGCTCCGAGATCGCCGCGATCGTCGACGGGCTGACCAAGATCGCCAAGCTGCCGACCGGCGGATCGACGCAGGAGCGACAGGTCGAGAGCTATCGCAAGCTGCTCCTGTCGATCGCCAAGGACGCACGGGTGATCATCGTCAAGCTCGCGGACCGGCTGCACAACATGCGCACGCTCGACTGGCTTCCGCCGGAGAAGCGCCGCCGCATCGCCCAGGAGACCCGCGACCTCTACGCACCGCTCGCGCACCGCTTCGGCATGGCGCGGCTGCGCTGGGAGTTGGAGGACCTGGCATTCAAACATCTCGAAACAGAGGAGTACAAGGCCCTCGCCAAGCAAGTCGCGCAGAAGCGCGGCGAGCGCGAGGCGCTGATCAAGCAGATGAGCGAGCCGCTCATCGAGGCGCTCGGGCGCGCCGGCATCTCCAACGTCGAGGTCACCGGCCGGCCGAAGCATCTGTGGTCGATCTACAAGAAGATGAAGCAGCGCGAAAAGCCGTACGAGGAGATCTACGACCTCCTCGCCATTCGCGTGCTCGTCAACTCGGTGCCCGATTGCTACCACGCGCTCGGTATCATTCACGACGGCTGGACGCCGGTGCAGGAGCGCATCAAGGATTACATCGCGCAGCCGAAGTCGAACGGCTATCAGTCGCTCCACACGACCGTGTTCGGACCGGGCCGGCAGTTGTACGAGGTGCAGATCCGCACGCGCGACATGCATCGCACGGCGGACTTCGGCATCGCCGCGCACTGGCGCTACAAGGAGGACGCGAAGAGCGACGAGCTCGATCGGCATCTGTCGTGGTTCCGGCAGGTGCTCGAGCTGCAGATGGATGCGAAGACGCCGGACGAGTTTCTGGAATTCCTCAAGCTCGACCTGTATCAGGACGAGATCTTCGTCTTCACACCCACGGGCGACGTCATCCAGTTGCCGAAGGGCGCGACGCCGATCGACTTCGCGTTCGCCGTGCACACGGAAGTCGGCGTGCATTGCGCCGGCGCGCGAGTGAACGGCCGCATCGCGCCGCTCTCACGGCCGCTGCGCAATTCGGAAACCGTCGAGATCATCACGTCGGCCACCGCCAAGCCAACGCGCGACTGGCTGGCCCACGTCCGCACCGGCCGCGCGCGCCACAAGATCCGCCAGATCCTCAAGCGCGACGCGCAGAGCTCGGCGGAGAAGCTCGGGCAGGACATGCTGGATCGCGAGGTGAAGCGGCGCCGGCTCACGAAGCCGGACGACGACCAGCTCGATACCGCGGCGCAGGCGCTCAGCCTCACCGATGCCACGCACCTGCTCGCATCGATCGGGCAGGGCGACGTCAACGTGACGCTCGCGCTCAAACATCTATTCCCCGACGAAGCCGAAACGGAAGCGGTCAAGCCGAACGTCTTCGAGCGCTTCGTCGAGCGCGTTCGCGGCACCAAGGGCGTACGCATTCAGGGCGTCGACGGCTTGATGGTCCGGTACGCGCAGTGTTGTCAGCCCGTACCGGGCGACGCCGTGGTCGGCTACGTGACGCGCGGGCGCGGCGTGAGCATCCACCGCGCCGACTGCCCGAACCTGCTGCTGCTCGCCCACGAGCCGGAGCGCCGCCTCGAGATCGATTGGCAGGAAGCACAAGGCGAGCGGTTCCTGGTGCGGCTCGCGCTCGAGGGCAACGACCGGCGCGGACTCTACGCCGACGTCGCGGCCGCGGTCAGCTCGACGGGCACGGACATCAAGAGCATGGACCTGCGCAGCATGGACGGCCGCGCCATCGGTTCGATGCTCGTCGAAGTCGAGAACCTCGTGCACCTCGAAAAGATCATCCGCGCCACGCGGCGCGTGAAAGGCATTACGGAAGTGTCGCGGCGGGAGCGGCTGACGACGGATAGCTGACGAGCGGGGGAGCGGCGGAGCGGGACGGAGGCCGGCCGCCCGAACAAATCCCGATTTGGGCATTATATTCTCACGATGTCCCGCGCCGAGTTCGATCTCCAGGCTCCGTTCCAACCCGCGGGCGATCAGCCGAAAGCGATCGCCGAGCTGTCGGCTGGTCTCGATCGCGGCGACCGGTTCCAGACGCTCCTCGGCGTGACCGGCTCGGGCAAGACGATGACGATGGCCAACGTCATCAAGCACCACGGCCGACCGACGCTCGTGCTGTCGCACAACAAGACCCTTGCGGCGCAGCTGTACGGCGAGATCAAGAGCTTCTTCCCGCACAATGCGGTCGAGTACTTCATCTCGTACTACGACTACTACCAGCCGGAAGCGTACGTGCCGACGACCGACACGTACATCGAGAAGGACGCCTCGATCAACGAAGACATCGATCGCCTTCGCCTGCGCGCGACGTCGAGCCTGATGGAGCGCGAGGACGTCATCATCGTTGCGACCGTATCGGCGATCTACGGACTCGGCGATCCGGTCTCCTACCGCGAGCAGATGGTCACGCTGCTCAAGGGCCAGCACGTCGAGCGCGACGAGATCCTCCGTTCGCTCGTGCGCATTCAGTACTCGCGCAACGACGTGGCGTTCGAGCGCGGCACGTTCCGCGTGCGCGGCGATACGGTCGAGATCTTCCCGGCGTACGAGGAGCAGGGCGTCCGGGTCGAGATGTGGGGCAACGAGATCGAGCGCATCTCGAAGATCAACGTCCTGACGGGGGAGACGATCGCCGCGCTGGAGCGCGCGGCGATCTATCCGGCCAAGCATTTCGTGACGCAGCGTCCAACGCTCGAGCGCGCGGTGAAGCTCATTCGCGCCGAGCTGGCGGAGCGCCTGGCCGAGCTGCGCGCGGCGGGCAAGCTGCTCGAGGCGCAGCGACTCGAATCGCGCACGAACTTCGACGTCGAGATGATGCTGGAGATCGGCACGTGCGCCGGCATCGAGAACTACTCGCGGCACCTCTCCGGCCGCGCCGCCGGCGAGCGTCCGGCCTGCCTGTTCGACTATTTCCCCGAAGACTTTCTCGTCGTCGTCGACGAATCGCACGTGACGCTGCCGCAGATCGGCGGCATGTTCAACGGCGATCGCGCACGCAAGCTCACGCTCGTCGAGTATGGGTTTCGTTTGCCGAGCGCGCTCGACAACCGTCCGTTGATGTTCGACGAGTTTCTGGCGCTCACTCCGCGCGCGGTGTTCGTGTCGGCGACGCCGGCGGATCTCGAGCTGCGGTTGTCGGAAGGTGTCGTTGTGGAGCAGATCATTCGGCCCACCGGGCTCGTCGATCCGGAGATCGAAGTGCGTCCGGTGCGCGGCCAGGTCGACGATCTGCTCAACGAGATCCGCGTCCGCGAGCGGCGCGGCGAGCGCGTGCTCGTCACGACGCTCACCAAGCGGATGGCGGAGGACCTGACGGACTATCTCCAGCAGGTTGGCGTTCGCGTGCGGTACATGCACTCGGACATCGACGCGATCGAGCGCATGGAGATCGTGCGCGGGCTCCGGCTCGGCGAGTTCGACGTGCTCGTCGGCATCAATCTGCTCCGCGAAGGTCTCGATCTGCCGGAAGTGTCGCTGGTCGCGATTCTCGACGCCGACCAGGAAGGGTTTCTGCGCAGCGATCGCTCGCTGATCCAGACCGTCGGCCGCGCCGCGCGAAACGTGCACGGTCGCGCCATCTTCTACGCCGATCGCATCACCGGCTCGATGCAGCGCTGCATGGAGGAGACGAGCCGCCGGCGCGAGGTGCAGCTCGAGCACAATCGGCAACAGGGCATCACGCCGACGACCGTCGCCAAGAGCGTCGATCAGGTTCGCTTCATCACGCGCGTTGCCGACGCACGCACGGCGCGCGAGCAGAAGAAGGTCGCCGAGCCGGCGCGCGGCTACGCGATCATGGAAACCGAGTCCCTCGAGAAGATGCTCGACGAACAGATGCGCGAAGCAGCGGCCGCGATGGACTTCGAGTTGGCAGCCCAGCTGCGCGATCAGTTGTTCGAGCTCCGCGCTCGGCGTGACTCGGCCAAAGCGCGGCCGACCGCCGGTGCGCGGGCCGCACGGTAGTGTCGCACGAGCCGATCATTCCGACCCTCGCGTCGCACGGCCATCTCGCTCTCGACCGTGCCGACCTGGTCGCGTGGGGTGAGCGTCTCGGTCGCGCCGCGTCGCCGCCGCTCGTCGTCACGATCAGCGGCGATGTCGGTGCCGGCAAGACGACACTGGTGCAGGCGATCTGTCGAGGATACGGCGTCACCGAGGACGTGACGAGTCCGACGTTCGCGCTCGTGCACCGATACGCGGCGCCGCTCTCGCCGGTGTACCACCTCGATCTCTATCGACTCGAGTCGCCCGCGGAGCTGACGAATCTCGGGTGGGACGAAATCCTCGTCGATGATGCGCTCGTGCTCATCGAGTGGCCCGATCGCGCCGGCGGTGAGATCCCGCACCTGCACGTCCCGATCAGCCTGCAGCACTTGCCCGACGACCGGTCGCGCCGGCTGCTGTACGCCGGCGGCCACGTATGATCACGCTGGCGATCGACGCTTCCACGTACCGTGGAAGCGTCGCCGTGCTCGACGACGCGCGCGTGCTCGCCGTCGAACACGTGGCAATGCGCGGGGCGGAGCATGAGCACCTGATGCCTGCGGTTGTGGCGGCGCTCGAGCACGCCGGTCGCGCGGCGCGAGACATCGACCGAGTGGTGTGTGGCCGCGGTCCGGGCAGCTTCACGAGTCTCAGAATCGCCGGCAGCATCGCGAAGGGGATTGCAGTTGGCGTCGGCCGTCCGCTCTTCGCGGTGTCGTCACTCGCACTGCTCGTTGCCGCTGCACCAGCGCACGGCGGACGACACCTCGCGGCGCTCGATGCGTTGCGCGGAGAGTTCTACGTCGGGTTGTATGAAGTCGGGCCCGACCTGCAGCTCTGCGAGCTCGAAAGTCCGCGGCTGATTTCGTGCGACCGGGTGGACGCATTCGCCGCGGAGCTCGGGGCGACGGTCGTGAGCCCGACGCGCCAACTCGGCTGGATCGAGGCGCAACCGGATGCCGCCGCGATCGATCGCTGTGCGGCGCTGATCGCCGAATCGGGTCCGGTGGACGTTCGAACGTGGGAACCGCTATACGGACGCCTGGCCGAGGCGCAGGTGCGCTGGGAGTCGGCCCACGGCCGCCCGCTTTCCGCCGGATGATCTTCTCGATTGTGCCGGCGACGGAGCGCGACCTGCCGGAGATCACGGCCATCGAGCGAAAAGTGTTCGGCGATCCGTGGTCGACGCAGTCGTTCCGGGAATCGTTCGGCCACCATGCGGTGTACTTCGCCTGCGCTCGTCGTGACGGCGGCCGCCTGGTGGGTTATGTTGTCGCCTGGTTTGCGGCCGGTGAAGGCGAGATCGCCAACCTCGCGGTCGACCCGTCGGACTGGGGACACGGTGCGGGACGACAGTTGCTCGAAGCCGCGCTGTCGGCGGCTGCGGCCCGGCGTACGACGGCCGTGTATCTTGAAGTGCGGGAGTCGAACGCGCGGGCCCGGCGGCTCTACACGTCGTACGGCTTCGAGGAGGTCGGGCGACGGCGTGGGTATTATCGCCGGCCGGTGGAAGACGCGATCGTGCTGCGGCGCACGCTCGAGGTGAACGATGGGTGAGGACGGATGTGACGTGGGCAATGGAAATTGTTGATCCGCAATAATCTGGTTGCGCGACAACACGGACTGGATCGCAACGTGAGCGGCGAGGTCACCGAATCTCTCGCCAGGAGGAACCTGTGAGCCGTAGCTTGAACAAGGTCATGTTGATTGGAAACCTCGGCAACGACCCCGAGGTCCGCTCCACGACGGGCGGCAACCGAGTCGCGACGTTTTCGCTGGCGACCAGCCGGACGTGGAACGACGCGTCGGGATCGAAGCAGGAAAAGACGGAGTGGCATCGCTGCGTCGTCTGGAATTCCAAGGCGTCGACGCTCGCCGACATCGTCGAGAAGTACGTCAAGAAGGGCGACAAGCTCTACGTCGAAGGGCGTGTCGAGTACCGCCAATGGCAGGACAAGGACGGCCAGACGCGATACAGCACCGAGATCAACGTACGTGAGTTGATCATGCTCGGCGGCGGCAAGGGAGGTGGAGACTACGATTCGAGCGAAAGCTCCAGCCGCAGCCGCGCCACCGCGGGTGCGGCCAAGGCGAAGGCGACAGCCGGTGGCGGCGAGGACTTCGAGGACTTCCCGAACGCCCTCGCGGACGAAGACGACGATCTGCCGTTCTAGAGGATCGTGGCGAGCGGATAGAGGCTAGTGTCCCTATCCTCTATCCGCTCGATTCTGTCCTCAGCGCCCGTTTCCTTCCAGGCAGCCAGTCGTCTCAACCGCAGAGGCTGGCACTTAGGGCCCGCCGAGGCTCAAAAAAAGAATCACGAATTCGCCTGGAGTTCATTGCCATGCTCGAGCGGGCTCTCTGCAGCGGGCACCGTGGTCGCTGGATGCGTTTCGTCACCTGTGCCGCGCTCGCGGCGATTGTGGCGCGTCCGCGCGCTACCGTCGCGCAGCAGCCAACTGCGCCGAAGCCCGCCATCCCGCGTACGCACACCGTCAAGCGCGGTGACACGTTGTGGGACCTCGCCAAATTGTACCTTGGCGACGCATTCCTGTGGCCGGCGATCTACCGGCTCAATACGGATCAGATCGAGGATCCGCACTGGATCTATCCGGGCGAAGTGCTGAAGCTCCCGTCCGACAGCGGCAAGGTCGTGGCGTCGGCAACGCTGCCTCCGCCGACGACTGACACGGCGCGAGTGACGCCGCCGACCGCCGTCGTCGCGAAAATCGATACGGTGTCAGTCCAGCCGGTCGTCGTTTCAACTCCTACAATCGTCGCGGTCGCGCCCGATAGCCTGGCCGACACGACATCCAGCATGCCGCAGTCGAACGCCGAGCCAACGCGTCCGGCGATTCGCCTCGGCGAATACGTTGCGTCGCCCTGGGTCGATCGCGCGGGAGGTCCGCGCGGTTCCGGCTACATCATCCAGAGCGCCGATCTTCCAGGCATTCCTCGTATGGAGCTCGATAATCTGAGTCTCTATACGCCGATCTTCGTTTCGCCGCCGAACGGGGCGGAGCCGGTGGAGCACGACCGCTTCCTCGCGTATCGACTTGGGCCGCTCGTCGAAGGCATGGGGCAGATCGTGATTCCCACGGCCATCATTGAAGTCACGAAAGCGCCGGGCCCGGGCGAAGCGACGACTGCGCGCGTGATCAAGATGTTCGACGAGGTGAAGACCGGGCAGCGTCTCGTTCGCTACGACACTACGGCCGCGGCGGTCTACGGCACCGCCACGGCCGTCGAGAATGGACCGCAGGCGAAGGTGCGTTGGATCTACAGCGAGCCGGTGCAGCCGAGCATCCAGAGCTACATCGTGCTCGACATGTCGCATCGCGACGGCGTGAATCCCGGCGACCAGATCGAGCTGTATCAGCCGCGGCGTGCTCCGACGGACGGGCGCCCGCTCGCGCTGCCTGAAGTGTCGATCGCGCACGCTCAAGTGCTCCGCGTCACAGATTACGGCGCGACGGCAATCGTCACCGCACAGGACCAGCCGAAGATCGAAGAAGGCACGGCGGCGCGTATCGCCGCCAAGATGCCGTAAGCTGCGATCCGACAGTAGATTTGGCGATCCACATGATCGCGATCGCCCAGTTTGTCGCCATCTCGTGCTACCTCGGCGCCGCGGCTCTTGCCGCGGTGCCGTTCGCACGTCCGGTCCGTGCCCCAGTTGCCGGTGTTCTCACCGCGTTGGGGCTCGGCATTGCGGCGCACGCCTTCGCATTGCTGAGCTTCGCGTTCCGGGCGAGCACAGTGCCGATGACCGGCCTCGGTCCGTCGCTTTCGTTCGCCGGCGTGGTCTTGGCGACGACGTTGTTCATCGTCGAGCTGCTCGCCCGCGAGGTCAGTCTGACGGTCGTCGCCGCACCGCTCGCGGCACTCCCCACCATCTTCGGCAATGTCATCGGACTCCGGCCCGGCCAGGGTGCCGAGGGTGTTCGCGGAGTCTGGCTCTTCGCGCACATCGCGTTGAGCTTCATCGGCATTGCCGCGTTTGCGACGGCGGCCGCGGCCGGTGCGATGTATCTGCTGCAGCGCCGCGAGCTCAGATCGCGTCGCTTCGACACGCTGTTCCGGTTCTTTCCGCCGCTTGCCACGCTCGATCGGGTGAATCATTTCGCCGCCATCGCCGGGTGGCTCGGGTTGACTCTCGGGATCGTGCTGGCGGGCACGTACTCGGTGGAATACCGGCAGCTCAACCTGCCGCAACTGTTCTGGGGCGGCGTCGCATGGCTCGCCATCACCTGCATCGCGCTCGGGCGCGTGGCAGGCGGATGGCAGGCGCGACGCGCCGCCATGTACTCCAACGTGGCGTTCGTGTCGGTGCTCGTGCTGTACGTTGCGCTCCGCGTCACGACACCAGCCGGCGGACAGTTCCTGTGAGCGCGTACCCGCTCATGCTCGACGGCGCATCATTGTCGGCGCTCGTCGTCGGCGGTGGTACGGTTGCCGCGCGCAAAGTCGCCGCGCTGGCGGAGGTCGGAGCGGACATTCACGTGACTGCGCCGCAGATCGATGAGCGCATCGTGCGGCTCGCGGCCGGAAACCCCCGCATTCGCGTGACGCGCGCGCCGTACGACGTGGCGTTGTTGGGCAACGCGACCCTGGTGATTGCCGCCACCGACGATCCCGCGATCAATGCACGCGTCGCGCGCGATGCGCGCGCCGCCGGGCGCCTGGTCAACGTCGTGGACGCGCCGCAGCTCGGGAACTGCACGATGCCGGCCGTCCACCGCAGCGGAGATCTCGTGATCGCCGTGAGCGCCGGTGGTGTGCCGGGCGCAGCAGCGCGCATTCGCGATGCGATTGGAGAGCGATTCGACGACCGGTACACCGCGGCGATCCACGAGCTGGCTACGCTGCGATCTCGGCTGCTCGACGAGGGTCAACGCGAGCGCTGGTCAGACGCCGCGAGCAGTCTGCTTGCCGATGATTTTTGCCAACAAGTCGAGTCGAAACGGCTGACCGCGAAGGTGGCCGAATGGCGCTAGTCGCGGTCGGGATCAACCACGTCGGCGCGCCGCTCGATATCCGCGAGCGGATCGCCTATTCGACTTCCGACGTGGACGACGCGCTGTGCGCGCTGACCGAGGCAAGCGCCGCTCGGGAAGCGGTGCTGCTCTCGACGTGCAATCGCACCGAGTTCTATCTGGTCGAGTCCGACGTTGACGCGACTGCCGCCGCGTGGGCAGCGCTATCCGCTCGCCTCGGGAGCGAAGCGTCAGGGTACGGCTACGTGCGTCGCGATCGCGACGCGGTCACGCACCTGTTCCGTGTCGCCAGCGGCCTGGATTCGATGGTGCTGGGCGAGGCGCAGATTCACGGCCAGGTGCGCGACGCGTGGGAGATCTGCCGAGCGCACTCCGGTCCGGTGCTCAACCGATTGTTCCAGACGTCGCTGCTCGTCGCCGGCCGCGTGCGCAACGAGACGTCCGTCGCACGCGGCGCGGCGTCGGTCAGCTCCGCCGCCGTGCAGCTCGCCAGGCAGATCTTCGGTTCGCTCGCCGGCACTCGCGCCATGGTCCTCGGCGCGGGCGACATGGCCGAGCTGGCGCTCGAGTGTCTTGGCGACCAGGGCGTGCGGACGTCGATCGTCGCCAATCGGACCTTCGAGCGCGCGCAGGTGCTCGCAGAGAAGTATGGTGCGCTCGCCATGCATTACGACGAATGCTGGACCGCGCTCACCGACGTCGACGTGCTCGTGTGCTCCACCGCGGCGCCGCACCCGGTCGTGCAGCCCGACCACGTGCGGCCGGCGCTCGCGCGCCGCGGCGACCGCCCACTGTGCATTCTCGACATCGCGCTTCCGCGCGACGTGCATCCGGCCGTTGGCACATTGAGCAATGTCTATCTCTACAATCTCGACGATCTGCAGTCGGTCGTCGCGGCCAACCTCGAGCGGCGCCGCGCCGAGCTGCCGAGCGCGGAGGAGCTGATCGCCGGCGAAGTGACGAAGTACTGGACGTGGCTCGCCGGATTGGCCGCGGTGCCGGTGCTCGCCGAGATGCGCTCGCGCATGGACGCGGTGCGGGCGCGCGAGCTCGCCGACGCGCTGCGTCGTCTCCCGAATCTCACGGCCGATGAACGGGGCCGAATCGAGGAGTTTTCACGATCTCTCATGAACAAGTTCCTGCATGAGCCGACGGTGCGACTTCGTGCCGCCGCGGCCAACGGCCGCGGGCTCGGCGTGGTCGACACGGCGCGGTATCTCTTCAATCTGGAGACCGCAGCGGCCGCTGACGGCGCATCGTCGGCCACTGCTGCATCGGCGCCCCCGGTCGCGGACGCACCCGCCGGCACCGTCGGGAACGCCGAATGAGCGGCCGCGTTCTCGTTACGGGGGGGGCTGGCTTCATCGGCTCGCACGTGGTGGATCTATTCGTGCGGCAGGGGTGGTCCGTCGCCGTGCTCGACGACCTGTCTCGCGGCAAACGAGAGAACGTGAATCCGGCGGCGACGCTGCACGTGCTCGACATCCGATCCCCGGACGCCGCGGCGCTGCTCGAGCGACAATCGTTCGACGTCGTCGTCCACCTCGCCGCTCAGATGGATGTGCGCCGCAGCGTCGCCGATCCGGCGTTCGATGCGAGCGTGAATGTGCTCGGCACGCTCAATCTGCTCGAGGCGCTTCGTCGCAGCGGAACCCCGGGTCACACACGCGTCGTCTTCTCGTCGACGGGCGGTGCGGTGTACGGCGACCTCGCGACGCCGCCCAATGGCGAGACGACTCCGAAAGATCCCGATTCGCCGTACGCGGTCGCCAAGTTGGCGGTCGAACATTATCTATCGTATTACGCGCGCATTCACGGCATCCCGACGGTGAGCGTGCGCTACGCCAACGTCTACGGGCCGCGGCAGGATCCACACGGCGAGGCGGGTGTGGTCGCGATCTTCTGCGGCCGCATTCTCGCCGGTGAGCCGCTGACCGTGTTCGGCGACGGCCAGCAGACACGCGACTACGTGCACGTCGGCGACGTCGCGGACGCGACGTACCGGGCCGCGAGCGTCAATCTCGACGAGGCGCTGCATCTCGACGACCGCGCGTTCAACGTCGGGACCGGCATCGCCACGTCCGTGCTCGATCTGGCAACGACGCTGCTCGACGCGGCCGGTGTGTCGGTGCCGATCGAGTTCGCGCCGAAACGGCCGGGCGAGCAGCAGCAGTCGTTTCTCGCCGTCGGCAAGGCCGCACGCGTGCTCGGATGGTCGCCGCGCATTTCGCTCGCCAATGGCCTCGCCGATACCTATCGCTGGTTTGCCGCGCGCGAAGCGGCGGCCGCTCCTTCTCGTACCTGAACCCCAGGATCGTGCTGCTTCCACCTCCACAGATCGCGGCCGGCGCGGTGCCGGCGAGTCCCGTCGAGCTAGTGATGAACGCGACCACCGTGACGCAGGTGGTGCTCATCGTGCTCGCCTGTCTGTCGCTCCTCAGCTGGGGCATCATCTTCGGCGTGTGGCGTGCGTTGGCCAAAGCAACCGGCTCAGCCACCCGGTTCTCCCGCGAGTTCGATCGCGCGCAGCGCCTCGACGAAGCTGGTGCGCTGGCGAAGCGTTCGGCGCCCAATGCGCTCTCGCGCCTGTTCCTGCGGGCGATGCACTTCGTCTCCGATGCACGCGTGGCGAACCAGCAGATCCGCGAGCTCGCTACACCGGCCGGCGGCGACACGCCGCCCGCAACGACGATGAGCGGATCCCAGATCGAAACGTTGCACCTGCTGCTCGACACGGAAGCGGCGAACGAGCGCGATCATCTCGGCCGGTTTCTGCCGTGGCTGGCGACGATCGGCTCGGTGAGTCCGCTTATCGGACTGCTCGGCACGGTGCTCGGCGTGATCGAAGCCTTTCTTGGGATCGCGACCAAGGGCTCGGGCAATCTCGCCGCCGTCGCGCCCGGAGTGGGTGAAGCGTTGACCGCCACGGCCGCGGCGCTCATCGTCGCCATTCCCGCCACGTTCGGGTACAACATCTTCGCCAGCCGCCTCAACCAGTTCGACGGTATGCTCGAGAGCTTCGGCACCTCGGTGATCGCGCTGCTCGTGCGCGAAGGGCGGATCTGAGATGGCACGCCGTTCGCGGCGGCAGACGTTCGCGCTGATGGCGGACGTGAACGTCGTCAGCCTCATCGACGTCATGATGCTGCTGCTCGTCATCTTCATGATTACGGCGCCGATGATGGAAGGCGGCGTCGACATCACGCTGCCGAAAGCGCAGAGCAAGCCGCTCGAGTCGAAGGACGGCTTGTCGATCACGGTGAGCCGGAACGGCACGATCGTCGTCGACAACCAGAAGCTGACGCTGCCGGAGTTTCGGGTCGCGGTGAAGCAGCTTGCGACGAACCGATCGCGAAACGGCGTGTATCTCAGGGCGGATCAAAACGTCGATTATGGCATCATCGCCCAGCTGCTCGGCATCATGAACGGCGCCGGAATCACGAATGTGGGGCTCGTGACCGAGCCGGAGGAGATCAGGTAGCGTGGCGGTTGGTTCGACGCCGCGGCTCACCGGAGGCATCGCGGCGTCAGTGGTTCTGCACGGTGCGCTGGTGACCGCGTTTTTCCTGATGCGGCCCGCGCCGCTGCCGCCGTCGCCGCCCGTCTATCGCGTGCAACTGTTCGCCGCTCCGCCTGGGGCGCGCGCCGTCGGCATTGTGACGCCGAACACGCCGCCGGTCCAGGAGACGCCTGCACGAGCTCCCGTATCCAAGCCGGTGGTGCCAAAACCGGTGGAAACCAGGCCGGCTCCAAAGGCTCGCCACACGGCACCGGCGCCTCGCCAAGTGACGCCGGAGCCGAAAACGAAAGAGAAGCCTGCGGCGACCGCCAAGCCCGCGAAGACGCAGACGCCGCCTCCGGCAGCCGGCGGCGGCGAGTCGGGCGGTCACGGAGCCGACGTCGCCAACATCAACACGTCCGGCGTCGAGTTTCCGTATCCCGGCTACATCAACAACATCGCGCGGCAGATCATGCTCCAGTTCCATCCGGGACGTGCCGTCCTCACCAACGAAGTCCGATTCATCATCCGCCGCGACGGGACAGTTGACCCGGAAAGCATCCATTTGGTGACCTCATCGGGCAATTACTCGTTCGATCAACAGGCACTCGCAGCGATCGAAGCTGCGGCCAACGCCCGGGTCTTCGGACCGCTGCCTGCTGGTTTTCAGGAAGACATTCTGCCCGTCACGTTCAGGTTCTCTCCCAGTCTGTTTCGATGATTCGTCGTGCGCACCTCGTTCGCGCGGTGGCGACCTGTTGTCTCGCCGCCGCGCCGTCGATCATTCATGCCCAGGACACCACGTTCCGCGGGGTGACGATCAACGGCACCTACGACCCGCTCCGCGACAAGTGGGGCGTCGTGGTGCTGCCCGTCGCCGGCCCGCAGGGCGACTCCGTGCGGGCAATCGTGCAGCGCGATCTGGATTTCAGCGACCGGTTCTCGATCATCGCGGTCGACACATCCGACGTGAGTGCGCTGCATGCGCGCGGCACCGCGGCGGGACTCAACTATCCGTTGTTCGCGCGTCTTGCCGCGGCAGCTGTGGTCGAGATCACGCCCGTTCCGAGCGGGCTCCATGTGGCGCTTTATGACGTGGCCGCCGCCAAAGTGATCAATGTCGGGGAATTTTCTCTTCCGCCAACGATGGGCCGCGACTGGCGCATGGCCGTCCATCGCACGTCGGACGAGATCGCGCGCTGGGTGACGGGACAGCGGGGCATCGCCGCGACGCGCGTGGCGTACATGCGCGGCTCCGTGGTCCATATCGTCGACAGCGACGGTGCCGGCGACATCGCGATTCCAACGGCGGAGAACGCGATGAGCCCTGCGTGGAATCCGGTGGGCTCGTCGCTCGCGTACACGACCTACGGTCTCGACTCGCGGCTGTTCGTCCTCGATCTCGCGACCGGCCGCTCGCGCAACATCGTCTCCGCGGGACGGAACGCCATCGTCCAGACGCCGACATTCTCGCCGGACGGCTCGACGATCGTGTATGCGCGCGCGTCAGAGTCGCAGGGCGACCTGTATGCCGTCACGAGAGACGGAGGCACCTCGCGCCGGCTGACGGTGGCGCGCGGCGCCTATAACGCGAGTCCCGCGTTCAGTCCCGACGGACGGCGCATCGTGTACGTCAGCAATGTGCTCGGCCGGCCCGAGCTCTACGTGATGGACGCGGACGGCACCGGGGCGGACGTCCTCACCAACTACGACTTCAGCGAGAACAACTATCGATCCGATCCCGACTGGTCGCCGGATGGCCGACAGGTGGCGTACCAGGAGCGCATCGACGGTCGCTTTCAGATCCGGACGATTCCGATCACCGGCGGCACGCCGAAGTTGCTGACGAGTGATGGGGAGAATGAACAACCGTCGTGGGCGCCGGATGCGCGGCATCTGGTGTTCACGTCGACACGAACGGGCGTGCGCCAGTTGTGGGTGCTCGACTCGGAATCGGGGCGACTGCGGCAGCTCACGCGATCGGGGGGATCGCGTCTCGCTGCCTGGTCGCCCCGGCTCGAAGGACCCCGGTAGGCAGCAATAAGCACCTTTGTATTCAACCACATTGAAGTCTCTTCCCGTTTCCTTCGGAGATCTGACATGAAGCGCCTCCAACGCGTTGCAGGGTTGACCTCGACCGCCGTCGCCGTGGCCGTACTGGCCGGGTGCCACAAGAAGCCGGAAGCGGCGCCGGAGCCGGTTGCCACCCCGGCGTTCAATGCCGACAGCGCGCGTCTCGCGCAGGAAGAGGCCGCTCGTCGCGCGGCCGAAGATGCTGCCCGCCGTCGTGCCGCCGATAGCGCCGCCGCCGCGCAGGCCGAAGCGGCTCGGGCCGCCACCGCCGCGGCCGCTGAAATGCGCACGACGCTGACGTCGCCGGTGCATTTCGATTACGATCAATCCACGCTCCGGCCCGACGCTCAGGCCGCGCTGGACGCGAAGATTCCGATTCTCCAGGCCAACTCCGACGTGATGATCCGAATCGACGGCAACACCGACGAACGCGGCTCCGACGAATACAACCTCGCGCTCGGCGAACGCCGCGCGGCGGCGGCGAAGCAGTACCTCGTGCAGCATGGGATCGCCGACAATCGCATCGAGACCGTGAGCTATGGCGAGGAGCGTCCCGTTGCGCAGGGCTCGGATGAATCCGCGTGGTCGCAGAACCGCCGCGACGAGTTCGAGATCACCTCGGGCGGTCAGATGCTGCGCCGTCCATGATCCGCTGGAGCGCATTGACGCCGGCCGTTCTGCTCGCGGCCGGCGGTTGCCTCGCCTCCAAGAGCGACATCCGACTGCTCCAGGACGAGCTGCGCGCTACCCGCGCGCAGCTCGCCAGCGGGGACACGTCGGCGATGCGCACGGAGGAATCGCGGCGCGAACAGCTCGCGAGAATCTCCACGGCGATCGACCGCATGAATGATTCGCTTCGCGTGCTCGCCGCGCGCTTCTCGCTGTTCCAGGCGACGGCGAACGGCGAATTCGATTCGATGGGCAAGCAGCTCGTGCAGGTGCAGGCCTTTCTCGGACAGACGACGCGCAATCTGCAGGACACGCGTGCCCAGCTCGAGGCGTTGCGCGAGCAGGGCAATGCCACGGTGTCGGTTCCCCCGTCCGCCTCGACGGCGTCCGACTCGTCGGCACGCGCGCCGGGCGGACCTGGCCCGGCGACGTTGTTCACGACCGCGTACGGTCAGCTCCAGCAGGGGGCGTACACATCGGCCCGGCGCAATCTGGAGCAATTGCTCGCGACCTATCCGCAGTTCGAGCAGGCGGCGCGCGCGCAGTTGTACATTGGCGAGACGTACAAGGGCGAGGGGAACACGGATGCGGCCGATTCGGTATACCAGCTCGTCACGAGCAAGTATCCAAAAAGTCCCGAGGCGGCGACTGGATTGTACCGCCACGGGCGCGTGCTCTGGGACGCCGACAAGAAGGCGGAGGCGCGTATCGTGCTGAACCGGCTGATCCGCGAATATCCGAATTCCGATGAGGCCGGCCTGGCGAAGGATCTTCTGAACCCTCGGTAGCCGACGCAACGCAGCGATGCCAATCCCGAAGTCCGCCTCCGGTGAGATGCCGTTCCTCGATCATCTCGAGGAGCTCCGCTGGCGCATCATCTACTCGCTGGCTGCGGTCATCGTCTGCGTCGGGCTCGGCTTCTGGGTGACGCTCCACTTCGATCTCGTCAAGATTCTCGCCGAACCGATTCTCAAGCTGGTTCCGGGCCACACGCTGTACTACACCCACCCCAGCGACGCATTCAGCATCACGCTCAATACGGCGGTGACGTGCGGACTCGTGGTGGCCGCGCCAGTGCTGCTGTATCAGGCGTGGCTCTTCCTGGCGCCGGCGCTGCACCGCAGCGAAAAGCGCGTCGCGATCGGCGTGCTGTTCAGCGGCACGCTGCTGTTCGTCGCCGGCGCGGCGCTCGCGTTCCTCGTCGTCGTGCCGCTCGCGCTGCCCTGGTTGATGGGTTTCGGGAGCGCATCGCTCAAGCCGTTGATCACGGCGGAAGAATATTTCGGATTCGTGTTTGCCATGGTCCTGACGTTCGGCGTGAGCTTCGAGCTGCCGATCGTCGTACTGGCGCTGTCGGCGCTGGGCATCGTCACGCCACAATTGCTCACCAGATTTCGGCGCCACGCCGTCGTCGCGATCGTGATCGCCGGTGCGTTCCTCACGCCGGGTGACATGGTCTGGACCACGGTCGCGCTGGCCGTACCGCTCTACCTGTTGTATGAGCTCAGCGTTGGCGCGGCGTACATGATCCAGCGCCGCCGGAACCAGCGCCGCGCCAGAGTCGACACCGAGCAGTTCGATGCGCCGGCCCGATTGATATGAGGCGCCTCGTCGTCAGCGCGGTCATCGTCGCGCTGGGGGCCGGCGTCGCGCACGCGCAGATCATCCCGCGTCCTCCGGCGGGTCGCCCGGCTGCGCCGGCACAGGCGACGCCGCGGGACACCACCAAGGACAGCACGCGGGTGAAATGGCCGGCGCCGGACTCCGTGACATTGGAGTTGCTCCGTCGCGCCGGGTACACCGTCACGCGCTATCAGGGTGAAGCGGCGAACTTCACGCAAGCCAGTCACGCGCTCGATCTCCTCGCCGCCAAGGGCGGCCAGGCCGTGGTGCAGCGTGATTCGCAGACCGTCGTGAGCGACAGCGGCATCTACTACTCCGAATCGACGCGCCGCGTCACGACCTGCGGGAACTACCGCCTGAGCGATCCCTCGAGCGGCCAGGCGGACATTACGGGTACGCACGGCTGCGCTGCGTACAGCCTCGCCGAGCACTCGGCGCAGGTGACCAACGCCAACATCCCGGTGAACAACGGCGAGATGTGGTACCTGCACATGAACGTGGCCAAGGTCGTTGCCGACAGCGGGAGGGCCAATCAGTCCACCGTATACGGCAAGGGCGGGACGCTCACCAGCTGCAGCGACACGATCCCCGACTACTATTTCGCGATCGGCACTGCCAAGCGCACGACGAAGAACTGGATCATCGGCGCGCCTGCCGTGCTGTACGTGACGTCCGGTCGCGATTCGTCGGCGGTGCCGGTGATGTGGCTGCCGTTCATCGTAAGCGACACGCGCAGCGGACGCCACAGCGGCATTCTCGCGCCGCGCATCGGCATCGGCGACGTGATCCGCAACAGTCCCAATTATCGGCGCGACATCGAGAACATCGGCTACTACTGGGCGCTGAACGACTACATGGATCTCAGCACCTGGATGGATTGGCGCAGCTCGGCCAACTCCACGCCGGAAGATCCGGGTTGGCTGCGCACGAGCGCCGAGTGGAACTACAGCTGGCTGAATCGATTCCTCTCGGGACGTGCCGCAGTCGCATACACCACGCAGCGCGATGGTCTGACCAACACGGCGATCAGCTGGTCGCATCAGCAGCAGTTCTCGTCGAACAGCCATTTCAACGCCAGCGTGAACTACGTCACGAGCACCACGCTCCAGCGGCAGAACACCTTCAATCCGTACACGGCGCTGGCGACGATCGCCTCGTCGATGAGCTACCAATCCAAGTTCGGACCGGCGTCATTCACCGTCGGCGCGCAGCAAACCCAGTACCCCGGCCGACCACAGGTTGACCGGACGTTGCCGACCCTTCACCTGTCGACGACGACGCTCAGCGTGGGCAAGTGGCTGACCTGGACACCGGCGCTCGATTTCTCCGAGCACGAGGTCCTGCACATCGACCAGCCCGGCATCGGTGCGTACGTGTACGACATCGATCCGGTGAGCGGGCTGCGCGACAGTACGTTGTCGAAATCGCGCAGCTCGTACAACTCGACGACGAGCTTCAACACGCCGATCCAGATCTTCGGCTACGATCTCAAGAACTCGTTCCAGATCACGCAGAAGCGCAACAACTTCCCGGAACAGTTCACGATCTACGACGTGGCAACTGGCGCCATCGTCGACACGCGCGTGTACGCCGCCACGTATCAGACCGCGATCGACTGGACGCCGACGTTTTCGCTGCCGCCGCTGGCGCGCAACAGGTTCAACCTCACACCGGGCGTCAGCCTCCAGAACGTCGATCCGGGCCCGTTCTGGGTCGCAACCGAGCGAACCGGCGGCCAGTACGTGCATCAAGCCAAGCGCGTGTCCTTCAACCTGTCGGCATCGCCGACGCTGTTCGGGCTCGTTCCCGGATTCGGGCCGTTCACGCGGCTGCGGCATTCGATCACGCCGCAGCTCACGTATTCGTACGCGCCGGCGAGCAGCGTCAGCGACGAGTACCTCAAGGCGCTCGGCCGCACCCGCAAGGGCTATCTCGGCAACCTGCGCCAGAACTCGTTCACGTTTGGTTTGGCGACGAATATCGAGGCCAAGACGAAGTCGCGGACGGACACGAACGCCGCGCCGCAAACGATCCGGCTGCTGAGTCTCAACTTCAGTCCGATCAACTACGACTTCGAGCGCGCGCGCGGCCGTGGCTTCATGGCGGGGATCACGACCGAGGAATGGTCATACAGTCTCAACTCGGATCTGCTGCCGGGTTTCGACTTCTCGAGCCGTTACTCGCTCTTCCAGGGCAGCACCTTGAGCGACACGGCCGTCTTCAAACCATACCTCACCGGCATTTCCGCGACGCTGAACCTCAGTCACGAGCAGAATCCGCTGATGGTTCTGTCGCGACTGTTTGGCAAAGCGGTCCCCGAAGCGCAGAAGTCGCCGACAGCCAGCACCGACCAGGCGCGCACGGCAGCCGAGCAGGCGCAGGCGCAGCAGCTCGCCGCACAGCCGGTGGCTGGCACGGGAAGTCAGTACGGGTCGCGATTCATCATTCCACCCACGCAGGGCTGGAAGGCGTCGTTCACGTTCAACCGCTCGAGCCCGCGCCCGCCGACGGGCAACAACGTGATCGACTTCGACCCGACCGCGCAGTGTACCCAGATCGCGAACGGCAACCCGTTCGTTTTCGATCAGTGCGTCGCGGAACAGCGGGCGGCACCGACGACCGACGTCCCCGTCACGTCCGCCACTGCCGGCGGCACGCTGTACCGCATACCGCCCACGACGTCATTGAATGCGAACATCAGCTTCGGCCTCACGCCCAAATGGACGGCGGCCTGGCAGACGACCTACGACTTCGAGCACCACCAGTTCGCGATGCACATCGTGCAACTCCAGCGCGATCTGCACGACTGGCGCGCAATCTTCGGATTCACGCAGTCGACGAACGGGAACTTCGCGTTCACGTTCACGATCGGTCTCAAGGCGGAGCCGGATCTGAAGTTCGATTACAACAAGGCGACGGTTCGCTCGGGGCTTCCGTTCTAGCGACGCCGGCCCGACATTCCCGATCATGACGAATGAAGTCGTGATCGACGGCAATTCCTTGACGATCGAGCAGGTTGCCGCCGTGGCGCGCGATCGCGCGCCGGTGTCGCTGGCCCCGCACGCGCGTCAGCGAGTCGGCGCAAGCCGCCGCGTGGTCGAGCACCTCGTGGCGCGCAGCGCCGTCGCGTATGGCGTGACCACTGGCTTCGGCAAGTTGTCGGACATCGCGATTCCACCCGATCGGCTGGCCGAGCTGCAGGTGAACCTCGTGCGCAGCCACGCGGCAGGTGTCGGCGATCTGCTGCCGGAGCGCGAAGTCCGCGCGATGATGCTCCTTCGCGCCAACGTGATCAGCAAGGGCTATTCGGGCGCGCGGGCCGATCTCGCCGAGCTGCTGCTGGCGATGTTGAACGCCGGGTTGTATCCGCCGGTGCCCGAGCAGGGCAGCGTCGGCGCCAGCGGCGATCTCGCGCCGCTCGCGCATCTCGCCAGATCCTTGATCGGCGAGGGCGAGCTCACGTGCGGCGACACACATGGAGCGGCGGCCGACATGCTGCGGCGTGCCGGGTTGTCGCCCGTCACGCTTGCCTCGAAGGAAGGCCTGACGCTGATCAACGGCACGCAATGCCACACGGCGATCGGTGCGCTCGCGCTCGTCGACGCTCACCGTTTGTGGCGCACCGCGCACCTGGCGGGCGCGATGTCGCTCGAGGCGCTGCTCGGCACGCCCGTCGCGTTCGACGCGCGCATCCAGGACGTGCGTGGCCAGCTCGGACAGGCGGCCTCCGCCGCGTACCTCCGCGAGCTGCTCGCCGACAGCGAAATTCGCGAATCGCACCGGCTGGGCGATCGACGCGTGCAGGACGCCTACGCGCTTCGCTGCATGCCGCAGGTGCACGGGCCGGTGCTCGACGCAATCGATTTCGCCGCCGGCGTGATCGGGCGCGAGCTGAACGCCGCGACCGACAACCCGCTCGTCTTCGAGTCGGGCGATCTCCTGAGCGGCGGCAACTTCCACGGCCAGGCCGTGGGCATGGCGCTGGATTTTCTGGCGATCGCGCTGACGAATCTCGCGACGATCTCCGAGCGGCGCATCGATCGGCTGGTGCATCCCGATCTCAACGAAGGCTTGCCGCCGTTCCTCTCGCGCGACGCCGGCGTCAATTCGGGATTCATGATGGCGCAGGTGACCGCCGCGTCGCTGGCGAGCGAATGCAAGGTGCTCGCGCACCCGGCGACGGTCGACACCATCCCGACCGACGGCAGCAAGGAGGACGTCGTGCCGATGTCGATGGCCGCAGCCACGAAGCTCCGTCGCATCGTCCGCAACGTGCGCTACGTGCTCGCGATCGAGCTGATGTGCGCCGCGCAGGGCATCGACTATCGCGCGCCGCTGCGTCCGGGTCGTGGCGTGGCGCAGGCGCACGCCGCCGTGCGCCGGCTCGTGGCGCCCCTGGAGCGCGATCGCGTGCTGTCGGGCGACATCGAGCGCCTCGCGCTGGCGATCCAGAACGATGAACTGTCCACTCCTCTCATGGTTCTCTCATGACGGTTTCCACATTGACGCCGCCCGCGCCGTCGACGGGGCACGGCCCCCGCACCGTGCGCGCGCCGCGCGGCACCGCGTTGTCGTGCAAGGGATGGCAGCAGGAAGCGGCGTTGCGCATGCTGATGAACAATCTCGATCCCGACGTGGCCGAACGCCCGCAGGACCTGGTGGTGTACGGAGGAACGGGGCGCGTCGCGCGGAGCTGGGAAGCGTTCGACGCGATCGTCGCCGCCCTCCGCGCCCTCGAAGGCGATGAGACTTTACTCATCCAGAGTGGCAAACCGGTGGGCGTATTCCGCACGCATCCCGGCGCGCCGCGCGTATTGCTCGCCAACAGCAACCTCGTGGGCCGCTGGGCGAACTGGGAGTATTTCCGCGAGCTCGAGCGCGCCGGCTTGATCATGTACGGCCAGATGACCGCGGGCTCGTGGATCTACATCGGCTCGCAGGGCATTCTTCAGGGCACGTACGAAACCTTTGGCGCCGTGGCGCGCCGACATTTCGGCGGCACGCTCGCCGGCCGCTTCGTGCTGACCGCCGGCCTGGGCGGCATGGGCGGCGCGCAGCCGCTCGCCGCCACGATGAACGGCGCCGCGATCCTCGGCATTGACGTCGACGAACGGCGCATCGACAAGCGGCTGGAGACGGGCTACTGCGATCGCAAAACGAGCAGCCTCGACGAAGCGCTCGTCTGGATTCGCGAAGCGACCGCTGCGAAGAAGGCGTTGTCGGTCGGCCTCGTCGGCAATGCGGCCGAGCTGCTACCGGAGCTGGTCCGCCGCGGCGTAACGCCCGACGTCCTCACCGATCAGACGAGCGCCCACGATACGCTCAACGGCTACGTGCCCGCCGGGCTGTCGCTCGCCGCCGCGGCCGATCTCCGACGCAGCGATCCCACGGAGTACGTGCGGCGCGCCGATGCATCGATCGTCGCCCACGTGCGCGCGATGCTGATGATGGCCGAGCGTGGCGCGGTCGCGTTCGATTACGGCAACAACATTCGCACCGTCGCGCACGACAACGGCGTGTCGAACGCGTTCGACATTCCGGGCTTCGTTCCGGAATACGTGCGCCCGCTCTTCTGCGAGGGCAAGGGTCCGTTCCGCTGGGTCGCCCTCTCAGGCGATCCGAAGGATCTGGCGCGGACGGACGAGCTGGTGCTCGAGCTCTTTCCGCACGACGACCATCTGCGCCGCTGGATCACGCTGGCGCGTGAACGAATCCACTTCCAGGGATTGCCGGCGCGCATCTGCTGGCTCGGTCAGGGCGAGCGCGCGCGGTTTGGCGTGGCGCTCAACGATCTCGTCGCCAGTGGAGAGATCTCCGCGCCGATCGTGATCGGCCGCGACCACCTCGATACCGGCAGCGTCGCATCGCCATTTCGCGAGACCGAAGCGATGAAGGACGGGAGCGACGCGATCGCCGACTGGCCGATCCTGAACGCGCTGCTCAATACCGCGAGCGGGGCGTCGTGGGTGTCGTTCCATCACGGCGGTGGCGTGGGAATCGGCAACTCGCTGCATGCCGGCCAGGTCATCGTGGCCGACGGCACGCCGGAGATGCGCGTTCGCCTCGAGCGCGTGCTGACCAATGACCCCGGCATCGGGGTCGCGCGGCACGCGGACGCCGGATACGACATCGCGATCCGCACGGCGAAGGAGCAGGGAATTCAGTTGCCGATGCAGCGCGCCGCGCGCTGAGCGCATGCTGTCCGCGCGGTTCAAGCCGTGGCACGTCGCACTCTTCCTCGGCAAATACGCCTGGCTGACGACGCGACGCCGGCCGGTGCTGGTGCACTTCGAGGTCACGCTGCGCTGCAACGCGCATTGTGGGTTCTGTGATTACTGGAAGACGAACACGGACGCGCGCGCGGCGGAGCTGAAGAGCTACGCCGACGCGGCGCGCTACTTCAATCCGATGCTCGTCACGTTCACCGGCGGCGAGCCCACGTTGCGGCGCGACCTCGAGGATCTCGTGTCCGAGGTCGACCGCGCGATTTCGCTCAAGTACATCACCCTGATCACCCACGGCGCGATGCTCACCGCGGAACGGGCGCGGTCGTTGTGGGATGCCGGCGTGAATCAGTTCAACATCTCGCTGGACTACCTCGACGACCGCCACGATCGGGCGCGGGGCATTCCCGGCCTGTCGGCGCGCATTCTCGGGACCATTCCGGCCATGCGCGCCGCCGGCATCGACAACATCCGGTTCAACACCGTGATCAAGAACGACAATCTGGATCAGATCGTGCCCATCGTCCGGCGAGCGGAGGAGCTTGGCGTCGGCGTGAACTTCAGCGTCTACACCGATGCAAAGAACGGGAATAAGGATTTTCTGATCGGCGACGGGGAGCTCCGCGAGCTCGACACGGTCGTGAGCGAGCTGCTCGCCCGCAAACGCCGACGCCGCGGCGTGATCACCAACTCGGATTACTATCTTGAGCAGATCCCGCGCTACGTACGCGGCGAGCTGCGCGAGCCGTGCCGCTCCGGCATTCGCACGATCCACATCGATCCGGCCGGATACGTGAAGCGCTGCCCGGACTTTCCAACCGACTTTCACTGGCGCGATTACCGCAGCTACACGCCCGTCGACTGCAACGCGTGTTACTACGCGTGCCGCGGCGAAGCCCAGGCGCCGCTCCGACTGTCGCGCATTCGCGACGTGATGGCATGAGCGGACGACTGGCGAAGCGGACGAACGGCGGCCCGGCCCGGCTCTTCGTGAACGCCGCACAGGTCGTGACGTGTGCCGGACCGGCACGGGCGCGGCGCGGATCCGAGATGAACGACGCCGGTGTGCGCACCGACGTCGGCGTGGCTGTGGTCGGCGACCGGATCGCGGAGGTCGACTCCGTGGCGGCTCTCCGTGAGCGATTCCCCGGCGCATCGGAGTTCGATTGTCGTGGCGGCGTGCTGACTCCCGGCCTCGTCGACTCCCACACGCATGGAATCTTCGGCAGGCCGAGGTATGAGGAGCAGGAGATGCGCGCCGCCGGCCTGGACTATATGGAAATCGCTCGTCGCGGCGGCGGCATCCATTCCTCTGTCCGCGATCTCCGCGCGCAGTCGGAGGACACGCTCATCGTGCTCGCGCGCGCGCGACTGCGCCGGTTGGCGTCGTTCGGCACCACGACGATCGAGCTCAAGTCGGGCTACGGGCTCACGCTGGAGGACGAGCTCAAGACGCTCCGCGTGATCGCCCGGCTGGCCGCCGAGCTGCCAATGCGCATCGTCCCGACGTTTCTCGGCGCCCACGAGATTCCGCTCGAGCATCGGGTGTCCGACGCCGCGCGGCGCGGGTATATCGAAACGCTCATTCACGAGATGATACCGGCCGTCGCGTCGCAGCGCCTGGCGACCTTCGCCGACGTGTTCTGCGAGCAGGGCGTGTACAGCCCCGAGGAGAGTCGAGCCATCCTCGATGCGGCACGCGGTGCTGGAATGCTGCTCAAGCTGCACGCCGACGAGCTGGCGCCTTCCGGTGGCGCCGAGCTCGCCGCGTCGCTCGGCGCCACTTCGGCGGACCACCTGGCGGCCGTATCGGACGAGGGAATCGCCGCTCTGGCCTCCGCGCCAACGGTGGCCACGTTACTCCCGGGGACGATGCTCTTCCTAGGAAAGAGCCGGCACGCCCCCGCCCGCCGATTTATCGACGCCGGGGTGCCGGTGGCGTTGGCGAGCGACTTCAATCCGGGAACGTCGCCGACGCCAAACCTGCCGCTCGTGCTCATGCTGGGGGTGAGCCAGCTCAGGCTCAGCGTGGCAGAGGCAATGACCGCGGCGACGGTCAATGGCGCTGCCGCGCTCGCTCTTGCGGATCGGGTCGGACAGATCGCCCCGGGGTACTCGGCCGATCTGGCGTTGTTCGAGATTGCTGATGTTCGTGAGCTTCCGTACTGGTATGGCGATAATCGTTGTGTGGCGTCGTTTGTATGCGGCAAACCTTGTCACACGAGCAACTTAGACATAACTTAAGCCTCCCATTCTCCGTGGTCCGAGCCGGAATTTTCTTCCCTCCCGCGGCCACCAGGCGCTGATGTCCAACGTCGCAAAGCTGAAGAAGCAGGCTGCCGACCTCGAGCTCAAGAAGCAGTTCGACAAGGCGCTCGCTATCTACGTAAAGCTGCTCGATTCGTTTGATCAGCACGCCGCCGAGCTCGACGTCGCGCTGTTCAACCGCGTTGGCGACCTCATGGTTCGCCAGGGCAATGTTGCCGACGCCGTCGAGTACTACGAGCAGGCCGTCGACCGGTATACGGACACTGGCTTCTTCAACAACGCCATCGCGCTCTGCAACAAGATTCTGCGCGCCTCGCCCGGGCGCGCATCGGTTTACTACAAGCTCGGCAAGATCAGCGCGCAAAAGGGCTTCATCACCGACGCCAAGGTCAACTTCCTCGAATACGCGGACCGGATGCAGAAGTCCGGTAAGATCGACGAAGCATTCCGCGCGCTGAAGGAGTTCGCCGATCTCTGCCCGGATCAAGACGACATCCGGCTGATGCTCGCCGACCAGCTCACCAAGCTCGATCGCAAGGATGAAGCGATCGAGCAGCTTCAGATGTTGTACGAGCGGTATGATGGCGAGGGCAGAGCGACGGAAGCGATGGCGACGGCGGAGCGAATGCGCTCCATCGATCCGACGGTGGAACCGCGTTCGGCCGACACGAGTCGGAAGACCAGCTCCAGCGATCTGATCTTCCTCGACCTCGACGCGCCACCGTCGCGCGCAACACCGGCGCCCCCAAATCGCTCGGGCGCTGCCCCCGCGGTCGGACGTTCGGTCGCGCCGCCAGCGGCAGCACCAGCGGCTCCAGCACAGCGGCCCGCCCCGCCGGCTCCGCCGCGGCCCGCTGCGCCGGCTTCGCCGCCCAAGTCGCGCGCCGACGAGCCTAGCCAGAAACCGGCCGACGAGTTGCCGATCGAGCCGGCGCAGGCGGACGCGCTCGATGCCGCGATTTCCGGCATCACGCGCATCGGCGATGATGCCCGCGACGACATCGACGTGACGAATACGCCGTCTGCGTCGCTGCTCGGTCTCGAGTCAACGCACCTGGGCGGCGACGAGGCATCCGGAAACGTTGCCGGTGGTTCGATTCTCGACGTCGAGCCGACGAGTTTCGGCTCGCTCGATGACACCGTTCTCGATGCACCTTTGGCCGAAACAGAGTCCGCTGAATCGACCGAGGCCGCGGACGAACCGCTGGTTATCGATTGGGACATCTCACCGTCACCTGAGCCGGAAGTTGGACGGGCCGAAGAAAGTGACTCCTTCAGCGGGGACGACGGGCCGGCGCTCATCGAGCTCGAGCTGCCGGCACCGCCCGCTCGCGCGGCTGCGCCGAGCAGTGTGCCGAAACCAGCCGCGCCGAAGGCCGCCGCGCCGCCGTCGAACAAAGCCGGCGCGGCGAGCAACGAGGTGGGTGGCTTCGACTTGATCGAGCTCGAACCGGAGCTCGCGGCGCAAAAGGAGCCGGAGGAGGTGGAGGAGGAAGAAGCGCCGCAGCCCGTTGCGCCGGCCAAACCGCCGCGCCGAAGCTCCGTCGGCGTTCCGACGCCGTCGATCGCTCGCCGCGCGACGGTGGTCGCGGAGCGTTCTGTCGAGTTGCTGCGTGCCGGCGTCGTTGCCGAGCCGGAGCGGTGGGCCCTCCGGCGCGAGCTGGGTGAGGCGATGCTCGAGGCCGGTGACCGCGCCGGTGGTATTCGAGAACTCGAAACGGCCATGGCCGGGTCCGAGAGCGCCGGCGACCTCGATCTCGCTTCGGGACTCGCCGAGGAGATCGCGCGACTCGAGCCGGATCAGCCGCAGCACCATCGCAAGCGCGTCGAGTACGCCTTCCGGACGAATGACAGGGGAAGATTGATCGAGGCGTATCTCGATCTCGCGGACGCACTGCTGCGCGGCGATCAACCGGACAAGGCGCGGACGATCTATCAGCGTGTCGTCGAGCTGGCTCCCGACGAGATCCGGGCGCAGACCGCGCTGGAGGCGCTGACAGGCACCGAGCCGGAGGCGGCGCCCGCTCAGGCGCGCGCGCCGCACGGCAAGCCTGGCCGCGTCGCACCGGCTGTCGCTGCATCGCAGGATGCCGATTTCGTCAATCTCGGCGATCTGCTTCGCGATGATACCGCCAAGGACACGCGGATGATCGTGGCGGAACAGGAGCCGACGGGCGACGAGGAAGCGGACTTCGCCGACATGCTCCGCAAGTTCAAGCAGGGCATCGCCGAAAACGTCGACGCTGAGGATTATCAGAGCCATTACGACCTGGCGATTGCCTACAAGGAGATGGGCCTCCTCGATGAAGCGATTTCGGAATTTCAGAAGGCGCTGGCCAGTCCGACGAATCGGCTGCCGACGTACGAGGCGCTCGGGCAGTGCTTCGTCGAGAAGGGCCAGTTCAAGTTGGCCTCGTCCATCCTCACGCGCGCGCTCTCCGAGCGGGCAACCGAAGATCAGTTCGTCGGCGTGCTCTACCTCCTCGGCCGTGCGGCGGAAGCCTCCAACGAGCTGGACGACGCACTGGGTTATTATCACCGTGTGCTCGTCGTCGACATTCAATTCCGCGACATCGTCGAACGGATCGCCCAGCTCGAACAGGCGGCCCGATGAACGGCATCGTCGCGCGCGCGCGCGTGCCGGCCAGCGGTGCGCTCCGCGACATCCAGGCGCCCGTTCGCGAACGGCTTGAGCGAACGGTCGACGAGATGCGTCGCATCGTCACCGACGATCTGCCGCTGATCCGCGATGTGAGCGCGCATCTGCTCCAGATGCGGGGCAAAATGTTTCGGCCGACGCTCACGCTGCTGTCGAGCGCCGTCACCGGAACACCCGACGCGCGCGCCGTGCCGCTCGCGGCGGTCGTGGAGCTGATGCACCTGGCCACGCTGGTTCACGACGATTCCGTCGATCACTCCGTGCTCCGCCGCGGGCTGCCGACCGTGAACTCGCTCTTCAGTCACCAGGTGTCGGTGATCATGGGCGATTTCCTGTACTCGCGCGCCCTCATCGCCCTCGTGGCTATGAACGACCTGGCGATCATCAAGATCATCACCGACGTGGCGAACGAGCTCTCGATTGGCGAGATGCGGCAACTCGGTGCGGTGGACGCGCTCCAGTTCAGCGAAGCGGAGTACCTCGAGCTGATTCGCGCCAAGACGGCCTCACTGCTGGCGGGCGCCTGCGAGAGCGGGGCGCTCTGCGGTGCACCGGCCTTCCGCGACTCGCTCGCGTACTACGGCGACCGGCTCGGCATGGCGTTCCAGATCGCGGACGACATTCTCGACTATACCGCGGATCAGTCGGTGACTGGGAAACCAAGCGGCCTCGACCTGCGCGAGCACAAGGTGACCCTGCCGCTCATCGCGGCACTGCCGAAGATGACGGGTGCCGCCCGCGCGCGAGTGAACGAGCTGTTCGCTACCGAGAATCCGGACCCGTTGCTCGTGGAGGATGTGATCGGGATCGTAGCGGATACAGGCGGAATCGAGTATGCTCGGGCACGCGGGGAAGCGTTCGCGCATGACGCCGAACAGGCGTTGGGCGTCCTTCCCGAGAGCCCGGTCCGTGTTGCCCTCACGGACGCCATCGCCTACGTCATGGACAGGCGGTCCTGAATGCCACCACGTGGATCTTCCAAACACCGGCCGGGGTTTCACGCCCTGGTTCTCGCCATCGGCTTCATTGTCGGCGGCGCCGTGCAACAGCTCGCTCGACTGTTCTTCCCGGGCGGCGCAGCCAAACAATTCCTGACCGCAGGCGTCACACCATCGATTGGGCCTTTACCGATCGATCTCGTCCTGATCAAGTTTGTGCTGGGCCCCATCGCGCTCGACGTGTCGCTGCTGAGTCTCGTCGGCGTGCTCGTGGCCTACCTCATTGCTCGTTCGCTTTTCTAGGAGATCACCATGGGTATCGGGAATCTGGGCTTCGGGGAGCTGATGATCATTCTGGTCATCGTGCTCGTGCTGTTTGGTGCCAAGAGGGTGCCGGAGATCGGGGCGTCCATCGGGAAGGGCATTCGTGAATTCAAGAAAGCGACGAGCGACGTCGATCGTGACGTGCGCGGCGCCTTGAGCGACACCCCGCGGACGGCGGACCGGCTGCCCCCGGGCGAGTCGATCCCGACCCGGGCCGACGACGCGGAGGCGGCGCGGCCGGAGCCGAAGCGCCTGCTGTAGTCGATCAGCAAACTCGCATGATGGAATGCACGATGGGCGGGCCACTCGGTGGCCCGCCCATTTGTGTTGCAGCGCCGGCGTGTCCTACGCTTCGGCGTGACGCGTCGCGGCGTTGATCTGCTTGCGGCGATCGTCGATCTTGGCGGCGCTGCGCATGTCCTCCAGGAAATTCTGCACCTTCTGCTGGCGCAGCTGCTGCAACCGAGCGGTCCGCTGCTGCGCCTTCTGCGCCAGCCAGGCCGTGCTGTCCGCGAGCACGCGCCGATCGACGCGTTCGACGTAGACGCCGGCGTCCGTCTTGATCGGTGCGCTCACCGCACCAACCGGCAACGCGAACGCGGCGCCAATCGGCTCGGTGAACTGTCCGAGCCCCGGTACGAGCGAGGCGCGATTGAACATCGGCGAATGCTGCACCTGCTTGTGCGCCTGTTGCGCGGCAGCCTCGAGCGAGGTCGCCGCCGCCCGCTGCGCGAACTGCTGCGCGACCGCCACGAGGTTGTCGACCTGGCGCGCGGTCGTGAGGCGCTCGCGCACTTCGTTCTTCACGTCGTCGAACGACGGCGTGCCGCCCTGATGCAGCGTGTCGAGGCGAGCGAGGTAGTAGCCGTTGTCGTCCTGAAACAGCTCGCTCGTTTCGCCCGCCGTGGCGCCCCCGAACGCCCAGGCGCTCACGCTCGGAATGACCTGGCCGTTCAACACCGCCGGCTGATTCTCGACCGCGTCCACGTGGTACTCGGTGAGTCCGAGCTTGTGCGCCGCCGAATCGATCTTCGCGCCTTCCTCGCTCGAGGCGGCGAGCTTGGCGAGTTCGTCGGCCTCGCGATCCATCCGGGCCGACTCGGAATCACTCGGCTGAATCGGAATCAGAATGTGCCGGAGCGAGAGCGTGTCGCCCTTCCGCTTGTCGACGCGAATCAGGTGGAAGCCGAACTGCGTGAGCACCGGCTGCGAGACCTCGCCGACCTTGAGCGCGTAGGCTGCGTTCTCGAATGCCGGTACGAAACGCCCCCGGCCACCGGTTCCGAGGTCACCGCCGTTTGCGCCGGACGCCGTGTCGGCGGAAGAGGCCTTGGCGACATCCTCGAACTTCGCGCCTTTCTCGATTTGGTCGCGGAGTGACAGCGCCCGCTGGCGCGCCGCCGCCGTGTCCGCGCCAGTAATGTGGCGCCGGATCATCAATACCGTCATCGCCGCCTGACCCGGTCCGCCGAATTCCGACTTGTGCTGATCGAAGTACGCCCGGAGGTCGTCGTCCGAAATCGCTCCGGCAGCGACGGAGTCGCTACTCGGAGTGAACGCGACGAAACTCACCTGCGCGCTATCGTGCTGGTCGCGCCACGACCGCCAGAGCTCCGCGTCGGTCACGTACACGCCGGCCGCGACCTGATCGAACAGCTTTTCCCGCGGAATCTCCGACCGGTAATACTGCTCGAGCGAGAGCAGCAGGCCGCCCTCGCGGGCTTCGGGGCTGGCGAGCAGGCGACGGTACTTGTCGGCGTCGAACTGGCCGTCAGTCTGCAACTCCGGCGCGCTCGTGATCCAGGGCGGCGGGGCGTACTGGGCGAATTCGCGCAACTCGTCGTCGGTCACGCTGATGCCGCGGCGGGCGTACTCCTGCTGGAGCAGGATATCGGTGACCATCTGGTCGAACACGTCGTTTTCAATACGACGGTTGTCGTCTTCGGACAGCGACCGGCCATCTCGCTGCTGCTCGGACTGAGTCTCGTTCTGAACGCGGTTCAGGTATGTCTGGTAGGGAATCTCGTGGCCGTTGACGACCGCCACGGCCGTTGAGGGCGTAACAGGGCCGCGTCCAATGAGCCCTGATGTTTCATACAGGAGAAAGCCGCCGACGAACGCGAGGGCAACGAGCACCCAGACGTATTTCGCCAGGCTCCGCATCTGTGACAACACAGTACGAAACTCCGAAGTGCGGAAGGGGAGGAAGGAACCAGCGGGACAAGCTGGTGAAGTTAGAGGTTGAAGCGGGCTAAAATCAAGTGAGTATGGGACTTCTGATTGACTCCCCATGCTCGCGCGATGTATAATCCGCATTCGTTGGCTCCGGGCTTCGGCCCTCCGTCGCGTGTCCGCCTCGAGGGCAATACATGGTCAGTTCCGCCCGCATCGACGAACTCCGCAAGAAATTCGACGAGAATCCGCGTCGGTACTTCGCGCCGCTCGCCAACGAGTACCGCAAGGGCGGCGATCTCGAGCAGGCGATCTTCATTTGCCAGGAGTACCTGCCGCAGCAGCCCGGCCACATGAGTGGCCACATCGTGTACGGCCAGGCGCTGTTCGAGCTGGGCCGGCACGAGGATGCGAAAGCGGTCTTCGAAACCGCGCTATCCCTCGATCCGGAAAACCTCATCGCGCTCAGGCACCTCGGTGACATTGCCCGAGCCGCCGCCGACCTGCCCACCGCGCATGCATGGTATCAGCGCGTGCTCGAGGCTGATCCGCGCAACGAGGAGATCGCGGCGATTCTGACCGAGCTCGCGTCGATGCCCATGGCTCCTCCGCCTCCAGTCGCCGCGCCGGAGTCGACGTCCACCGCGGACGTGCCGGTGAGCTCCACGGCGCCGACGCCTTTGTCGACGCCTGCCTTGCGGGAGGCCGCGGCCGAGTCGGAGCTGGGTTCCACGGCCGGACCCGCCCTTGACGCGGTCGAGCCGCTGCCAAGTGCACCGGCTGCCGAGCCGTTCGGACAAATCGAGCAGAGTGGCAGTGCGTCGCCCATTCAGGCGAGCGCCCCGAGTCCCGCGGACGAGGAACTGCTCGATCTCGATGACTTCGATCTCGGTGGCGCACCCGGCCCGTCGACCGATCTCGGTGAGACACCGCCCGAGCCCCACATCGAACGCGCGACAGACATCGAGCTGGGCCTGCCGGACGACGGAATGTCGAGTCCCACGTTCACCGAGCAGGCCGCGGAAATTCCCAGCTTGCCAGGTCTCGAGAACTTCGAGTCCGGCGTCGGAATGGCTGGAGCCGCGGGCGTTGCGCCCACCGAAACCGATTCGTTCTTCGATCTGCCGACCGGCGAGCGGGAGATCCTGCCCAGTGAATCGGCCGCCGAACCACCGGCGACCGGCGGCGAGTTTGCGACCGAGACGATGGCGGAGCTGTATCTGCAGCAAGGTCATCTCGAGTCGGCGCTGGCGATCTATCGGACGCTCGTCGCGCAGCGGCCGTCCGACGAGGCGCTGCGCGCTCGCATGAGCGAAGTCGAACAGCGGGCGCGCCGCACGACCGCGGCCGCCGGCTCGACGGCGGCGCCCGTGTACGCCGGCCCAACGATTCGTGAATTCCTCGCCGGCATCATCAACCGGCCGATGGCTGCGTCGCGCCACGGCGCGGCGGAGATTCCGCCAGCGCCGCCGATGGAGCCAGAACAACCGCCGCCTCCGGTGAGGGATTCAGAACAGGTGTCGCCGCCTGCGGTCGAGGCGGAACAAGTGCCGCCAGCGGCGCGTTCCGGCCCGCGTCCCACGCCGTCATCGCCCAGCGATACGGTCAGTGGTTCGATCGACGCGTTGTTCTCGGGCGCGACGTCGGATCGCGGCGACGCGCTGGCGGCGAGCACGCTCGCCGATGCGTTTGCCCCCGATTCCCCCGAAACCGCGCCGCTCCGCGGAATGCCGGCGCATCGCGCCGCGAGCGAGTTGTCGCTCGACCACGTGTTCAAGAGCACGACCGCACAGCGGTCGAGTGGCGAAGTGGATCGCAAGTCGTTCGACGAATTCTTTTCGGAAGAGCCGCCCCCGCTGCCGACGAACGGCGAGTCCGCGCCGAGTGGCGAGGCGGACGACGACGTGCAGCACTTCAACTCGTGGCTGAGTGGACTCAAGAAGCCGTGAAGATCGCCGTGCTGAATGGTCCCAACCTGAACCTGCTCGGCACGCGCGAGCCGGCGCTGTACGGTCACGAAACGCTCGCTGACGTCGAGCAGTCGTTGCGCGCCGTTGGCAAGGAAGTCGGAGCGGAATTGCGGTTCGCGCAGTACAACGGGGAGGGCGCGATGATCGACGCGATCCAGGCGCTCCGCGGGCAGGTGGACGGCATCGTGATCAACGCTGGTGCGTACACGCACACCAGCCTGGCCATTCGCGACGCGCTCACCGGCATCGCCGTGCCATTCGTCGAAGTACACGTCACCAACGTGTACGCGCGCGAGCCGGAGCGGCGTCATTCGATGCTGGCGCCCGCCGCGATCGGCGTCGTGTGTGGTCTCGGCACGTTCGGATACGAGCTGGCGATTCGCGGCCTGAGCCGGTCACTGGCGGCTCGTGGCTGATTCGCGCCCGCGGCGCCTTGCTGCGTTGACCGAGGCGCTCGTCGCTTCGCATCTCGACGGTCTGCTCATTACGAGCCTGCCGAACATCCGGTATCTCACCGGGTTCTCCGGCTCGAGCGCGGTGTTGTTCGTGACGTCGCGCGACGTGCTGTTCATCACCGACTTCCGATATCAGACGCAGGTGGTCGACGAAGTCGGCGATCTCGTGCGCGTGACGATCGAGCCGCAGAGCTTGTGGACCGGACTGTGGCACCAGTTGAGCCAGATGCCGTACGTCGAGGTGGCCGGCTTCGAGTCCGCGCATCTGTTGCATCGCGACTTTCAGCGGCTCCTCGAGGCGGGTTCCCGCTGGCAATGGCGGCCGACGGTCGATCTCGTCGAAACGCAGCGCGAGCGCAAGGATGCGGGTGAGCGCGCGCTGATCGAACAGGCGAATGGAATCGCGACGCGGGCGCTCGAGCGCACGCTGCCCCAGCTCCGCGTCGGCATGACCGAGACGGAAGTCGCCGGCGTGCTGGAGAAATCATTGCGCGACGAAGGCAGCGAGGGCTTTCCGTTTCCGTCGATCGTCGCCTCCGGGGCGCGCTCCGCGCTGCCGCACGCGCGTTCGACAGCGCGCCGCGTGGAGCAGGGTGAATTCCTGCTGCTCGACTTCGGCGCCGAAACGCAGGGCTACTGCGCGGATGTCACACGCACGTTCGTCATGGGACGCGCGGTCTCGGAGCAGCGCGAGGTTTACGAGGTGGTGCGATCGGCGAACGAGCAGGCGGCGCGTCGCGTGCGGGCGGGTATGACCGGACGGGATGCCGATGCCATCGCGCGCGACTACATTGAGCAGCGCGGATTTGGTGAACTGTTTGGGCACAGCTTGGGTCACGGATTGGGTCTGGAGGTTCACGAAGCGCCGCGATTGGCACGGACGGCAGACGCCACGCTGGCCGAAGGGGCAGTGGTGACCATCGAGCCGGGCATCTATCGGCCGGGGTGGGGCGGGGTGCGGATCGAGGACGACGTCTTCCTCGGACCGGACGGTCCCAGCATTCTCACGCAGTTCACGCACGAGTTGCTGGAGCTCGGGTGAGCGCCGCCGGGCGACTCTTTAGAGGCCTATGATCGATTTACGATACGTGAAAAAGCTGATCGAGATGATCGACGAATCCAGCGTCGACTCGATCGAGATCACATCGGACAAGGGGATCAAGATCCGGATCTCCAAGAGTCCGCAGCAGCGTGGGGCCATGCAGGTGGCAGCGCCAATGCCGCTGGCGCCGATCGCGGCTCCCGCCGTCCAGCGCCTTTCGCCGGCGCAGGGCGTGCCGGCGGTTGGCGAGGGTGACGCCGCGCCCGCTGCGCCGTCGCCAAAGCCGGCCGGGCTCGAAGTGAAGTCCCCGATGGTCGGGACGTTCTACAAGTCACCCGAGCCGGGGGCCAAGGCGTACGTCTCCGTCGGCGACCGTGTCAGCAAGGGACAGATCGTCTGCATCATCGAGGCGATGAAGATCATGAACGAGATCGAATCGGAGTACGCTGGCGTCGTTCGCGAAGTGCTCGCGCAGGACGCCCAGCCGGTCGAATACGGCCAGGTTCTCTTCACGATCGATCCGAATGGCTAAGCCTTCCGCTCCCGCTGCTCCAAGCGCGCCGACTCCGGCCGCGGCACCGGCCGCGGGCGGCATCAACTTCAAGGGCGTGCTGCAGGAGCTCATTCGCCGCAACGCGTCCGACTTGCATCTCAAGGTCGGCCGGCCGCCCACACTGCGCGTCGATGGCGAGCTCGAACCCGTCGATCACCCGCCGCTGCGACCGGAGGACCTCAAGACGCTGGCCGAGCAGCTGATGACGCCGCGCCAGGTCAAGCAGTTCGCCGACGAGAAGGAATCCGATTTCGCCATTGGCGTGCCGGGCATCGGGCGATTCCGTGTCAACGTGTACCAGCAGCGCGGATCGCTCTGCTACGCCATGCGCGCCATTCCGTATCAGGCGCGTACGATCGCCGAGTTGAACCTGCCACCGGTGCTCGAGGAGATCGCAATGAAGCCGCGTGGTCTGGTGCTCGTCACGGGTGTGACCGGCTCCGGCAAATCGACGGCGCTCGCGGCGATGATCCAGCACGTCAACGAGAATCGCCGCGCGAACGTGATCACGATCGAGGACCCGATCGAGTTCCTGCACCGCGACATCAACTGCCACATCAATCAGCGCGAAGTCGGCATCGACACGGCGACGTTCGAGCAGGCGCTACGCCGCGTGTTGCGACAGGACCCGGACGTCATCCTCATCGGTGAGATCCGCGACCTCGACACGCTCGACACGGCTCTCAAGGCCGCCGACACCGGGCATCTCGTCTTCTCGACGCTCCATACGATGGACGCGACGCAGACGATCAACCGCGTGTTGTCGTTCTATCCGCCGCACCAGCAGGCGGAGGTCCGGTTCTCGCTGGCCAGCGCGCTGCAAGCGGTCGTGTCGCTGCGCCTCGTCCCGCGGTCCGACAAGGCGGGACGCATTCCCGCCTGCGAAGTGCTGGTCAACACCGCGGCCGTTCGCGACCAGATTCGCGACATGGAGAAGACGCTGAACATCCCGGATCTCATTCGCGAAGGGGCGGTGCAGTACGGCATGCAGAGCTTCGATCAGTCGCTCATGCAACACTACTCGCGCGGCGTCATCTCGTACGAGAGCGCGGTGTTCTACGCGACGAGTCCCGCGGAGTTCGCGCTGCGCGTGCAGGGCGTCGCCGGAACGAGCGACAATTCGTGGTCGGCGTTCGAGGGCGAAAACCCCGCCTGACGCCGACCCCCAACGAATGTTCAAGAAAATCCTGATCGCCAATCGCGGAGAGATCGCCCTCCGGGTGATCCGCGCCTGCCGCGAGCTCGGTATCGAAACAGTCGCCGTCTACTCGGAGGCCGACCGCGAATCGCTGCACGTGCGCTTCGCCGATGACGACGTGTGCATCGGTCCCGCGCCGGCGCGCGAGTCGTACCTCAACATCCCGCGCATCATCGCGGCCGCCGAGATCACCGGTGCCGACGCGATTCACCCTGGCTACGGTTTTCTCGCCGAGAACGCCGAGTTCGCCGACATCTGCCTGGCGTCGAAGATCGAGTTCATCGGCCCGACCGGCGAGCAGATTCGCGTGATGGGCGACAAGGCCGCGGCGCGCAAAGCGATGACCGCTGTTGGCGTGCCGATCGTGCCCGGCACGCCCGGCCCCGTGGAAGACGTCGACGAAGCATTGGAGTTCGCGCGCGAGATCGGCTTCCCGGTCATCATCAAGGCGGCGGCCGGCGGCGGCGGCAAAGGCATGCGCGTTGCCCGCGACCCCGACGACTTCGCGCGATCGTTCCAGCTCGCGCGCTCGGAAGCGCTGTCCGCGTTCGGGAACGGCGACGTATACGTCGAGAAGTATCTGGCGCGACCGCGCCACGTCGAGTTCCAGATCATGGGCGATCGACACGGCCACGTGATCCACCTCGGGGAGCGCGATTGCTCGGTGCAGCGGCGGCACCAGAAGCTGATCGAAGAAGCGCCGAGTCCCGCCATGACGCCCGCGCTGCGCAAGTCGATGGGGGATGCGGCCGTCGCCGGCGCCAAGGCGATCGAGTACGTCGGCGCCGGCACGATCGAGATGCTGCTCGACGAAGACGGTTCGTTCTATTTCATGGAGATGAACACGCGCATCCAGGTGGAGCATCCCGTCACGGAGATGCTCACCGGCATCGATCTCGTGAAGGAGCAGATTCGGGTCTGCGCCGGCGAGCCGCTGAGCGTCAGCGAGCTGCCGCCGCTGCGCGGGCACGTCATCGAGGTGCGCGTGAACGCCGAGGATCCGGCGCGCAACTTCCAGCCGTCGCCCGGCAAGATCCTGGCGTTTCATCCGCCGGGCGGCCCTGGCGTTCGCCTCGATACGCACGTCTACGACGGCTACACGGTGCCGCCCTTCTATGACTCGCTCCTCGCGAAGCTGATCTGTCAGGGGCGGGACCGCGCCGAGGCGATCGCCCGAATGCACGTGGCGCTCGACGGCTTCATCATCGAAGGCGTGACGACGACGATCCCGTTTCTCGCCCGCGTGATGCAAAACCCGCGATTCGCGGCGGGCGAGGTCGACACGAAGTTCCTGGAGCGGGAAACCGATCTGATGAAGGAGCCCTCGTAGTGCGCATCGACGTTGCGTTCGGCGTCGGCTCGGTGACACCGGCCGAAACGTCTGGCCGGCTCGTCGTCATGATCGACGTGTTGCGTGCGTCGACCTCGATCACCGTGGCGCTCGCCAATGACGCTCGGGCGGTGATTCCCATCGAGACGCCGGACGACGTCGTGATGCGGTCGAAGGCGTTCGAGCGGCGCGACGTGCGCCTCGCCGGCGAACGACGCATGAACCGCATCGAGGGCTTCGACCTCGGCAACTCGCCGCTCGAGTTCACGCGCGAGCACGTCGAGGGCAAGACGATCCTGATGACGACCACGAACGGCACGCCGGCCATCAGCACCACTCAGGGCGCGCGTGACGTGATCATCGGCTCGTACGTCAACTACACGGCGGTCCTCACGATGCTGCGGGCCGCCCTGCGTGGCGGAACGGACATCATGATCGTGTGCGCGGGTCGCGAACGTCAGTTCGCTCTCGAGGACGCCGGATGCGCCGGCCGCTACGTGGCCAACGTGACGAAGCGCATCACCGGCGTCGAGCTGAACGATGCGGCGCAATCAAGTCTGCTGATCGACCGCAAATACGGCGATCAGCTCATTCGGCTCTTCGACGCGTCGGAGCATGGTCGTGCGTTGCGCGAAGCGGGCTTCGAGCAGGACCTGATCGCCTGTGCCGCGCTGGATTCCTACCCCGTTATTCCGATCTACCAGGATCGGCAGATCACCAAGCTCGGACCAGACCGCGAGCGGTAACCCGTGGGCAGTTCCTCCTTGAAGCGCGAGATCCTCGGGATCGCGCTGTTGCTGTTTGCCGTCTTTCTCGGCGGCGCGCTCTGCGCGCTCGCGCTGGCCACCTGGCGCGTCGGAAGCGGCGTGGAGTCGAGCTTCGGCTGGGTAGGTAGCGTGCTGGCGTCGCCACTCGTGCACTTTTTCGGCTGGCCCGGTGCGGCGCTCGTTCCACTCGTTCCCGGTGTGCACGCATTTCGGCTCTTCGGCCGGCTCGAGTCGCGCACCGATCGCTCGTGGATGATCTTCTTTGCCGGCGTCATCGCGCTGCTGCCCGCCGCGCTCGCGCTCGGCATGTCGGCGCCCCCGCCGGGACTGCCGAGTGCTGCTGCCGGAATCTGGGGCGAGTTCATCGCGTGGTGGTGGTCCGCCTGGTTCGGTGCGTTCGGCGCGTGGGTGATCGTGGCGCTGGCGGCCTCCGTCCTCATGGCGTCGACGCTCGCGTGGAACCCGATTCGTGCGCTCGTCGGCAAGCGTGTCGCGGCAGACGATCAGGCGGTTCGCTCGTCGGGCCGCCGGAAACGCGAGGCGAATGCGGTTCCGAGCGCGGATCTCGCGCTGGCGCTCGAGCCGTCGCCCGATGAAATGCCGTCGATGGAATCAACGTGGAGCGCGGGTGACACCGCGCTGGTCGCCGCCGACGCGGACACGCCGGGCAAGCGCCGCAAGAAGAAATCACGTGCCGAATCCGCCGCCGAGCACGACGCGGAGATCGCCGCCGCCATCGACGCCACGGAGCACGCCGACGCGAGCGGCGAGGAACTGCCATCGCCCGAATTGCTGACGCCCGTTCCGCCGCGCAATGCCGATGCGAGCAAGCGCGAGCTCGACGCGATGGGCCTCAAGCTCATGGAGGCGCTGCGCACGTTCCGAGTGGAGGGCGAGCTCGTTGGCCGCACCACGGGCCCGGTCGTGTCGCAGTTCGAGATCGAGCCGGCGCCGGGCGTGAAGGTGCGGCAGTTCGCGACGCTTGCCAACGATCTCGCGCTGGCGATGCGAGCGGCATCGATCCGCGTCGTGGCCCCCATTCCCGGCCGTGGTGCGGTCGGCGTCGAAGTGCCCAACCCGGTGTCGGAGATCGTGTCGTTCCGCGAGCTGCTCGAGTCGCCCGACTTCCAGCGCGCACGCGCCGCGCTGCCGATCGTCCTCGGCAAGGATCTCGAGGGCAAGCCGGTGATCGCCGATCTCGCCAAGATGCCGCATCTCCTGATCGCCGGCGCCACCGGGTCGGGAAAATCGGTCTGCGTCAACACGATCATCACGAGTCTGGTGTATCGACACACGCCGCGCACGCTGCGCTTCCTGATGGTCGATCCGAAGATGGTCGAGCTGTCGGTGTACAACACATTGCCGCATCTGCGTCACAAGGTCATCACGGAAAACCGCGATGCCGCATCCGTGCTCAAGTGGGCCGTGATGGAGATGCAGGAGCGATACGAGCTCCTGGCCGCGAACGGCTGCCGGAACATTCAGGACTTCAACAAACGCGTGCAGGATGGCGTGCCGCTGTCGATGCCGAAGAGTCCGGACGTCGCCTTCGAGAATCTCACCTACGCCGGCGGCATTCTTCCCTACATCGTCGTGGTGATCGACGAGATGGCCGACCTGATGATGACCGTGCAGGCCGAAGTGGAGACTCCCATCGCGATGCTCGCGCAGAAGGCGCGCGCGATCGGCATTCACCTGATCCTCGCCACGCAGCGGCCCAGCGTGAACGTGATCACCGGGTTGATCAAGGCGAACTTTCCGAGCCGTATTGCATTTCGCGTTGCGTCGCAGGTCGACAGCCGCACGATCATCGACGGGGCCGGTGCGGAAATGCTGCTCGGCAACGGCGACATGCTGTTCATTCCACCCGGCAAGTCGGAGCCGGCGCGGCTTCAGGGTGCGTATCTGTCGAGTGACGACACCGAGCATCTGATGCAGTGGTATCAGACGCGGCGCGAGGAAAAGCGCGCGGCGTACGCGGCTCAGGGCATCGCCATCGAGGAATCGTCCGAGGTCGAGCCGGACATCCTCGAGGTCATTCGCGAGCGCGAGGCGCTCGAGGGCGGTGGGCCGGCTGGCGCAGACGGCGAGGCCGCGGAGCGCGACAAGCTGTTCCGAGACGCGGCGGAAGTCGTCATTCAGCATCAGCAGGGTTCAACGTCGCTGCTGCAACGCAGACTGAAGATCGGCTATGGCCGTGCGGCCCGAATCATCGACCAACTCAACGCCGCCGGTGTTCTCGGACCGCCGGACGGTCCCAAGCCGCGGGACGTACTCGTCGGCCTCGATCAACTGGAGCACATCTGTGGTCCGCGCGTCTGATCTGGCGCGACTGATCGTCGCGGCCGCGTTCGGGCTGGTGCTCGGTGGTCAACGTGCACACGCGCAAGTGCCGGTGACGGACAGCTCGTTGTATCGGCCGCAGATCGATGCCTCGACGCTGCACCCGGGTCAGTTCGTCTACGCCGCTACCCTCGAGCGCGACGCCGTGAGCACCAACCTCGGCACACGCACCTTCACGGTGTCGCAGGCGATATACGGCGGTCTTCCCACCTGGCTTCTCGTGGAGACGCGCACCGACAATGGCATCCCGGCGACCGACTCGCTCTACGCCGGATTGCTCGCGCTCAAACCGATCCACTGGGTGGCCACGCTCGGCACCTCGCGGCTCGCGGCCGAATTTCGCGGCGATACGCTCTATGGCGCGACCAGCGCGCCGGCCGGCGGACGTTCGATCGTCACCGCAATTCCGCGCGGTACGTTCGTGAGCGCGGCGATGTTGCAGACGGTGCTCCGATTGCTGCCGCTGCAGAGCAACTGGGAGGACTCGAGCCATTCGACGTTGTCGGTGACGCCGGCGTCCGACACGATTGCACCCACCCGGATCTCCGTAGTGGGCGACGAATCGGTGCAGGTGCCCGCGGGCACCTTCGACTGCTGGGTGGTCGCCGTCCACGCCGATGCGGCGCGCGGACTGTACTGGGTGTCGAAGACGGATCCGATGGTCGTTCGCAGCGTGCTCGACGTGCCGTCGATGAACGGCGCGCAGCTCGTCAGCACGCTGACGACTGTCATTCGCTGATCGCGCGATCAGCTGCCAGGCGTCCCGCCGCGACATCATCCGCGGCGACTTGGAGCAATTTGCTTCGCCCTGCGTGATTCTGGTGATGGTCCCCCGAAATAGGCCTGTACGTTGGCCACATGTCAGCGGCCAGGCAGGCGTTTGGCGAACTTGGCGAACGGATCGCGGAGCGGTGGCTCAGGCGACAGGGATGGCGCGTCGTTCAGCGCCGGTTCCGGAACGGGCACCGCGACATCGATCTGGTGGTCGAGCGGGAAGGAATGGTGGTGTTCGTCGAAGTGAAGGCGCGACGCGGACGTGAGTTCGGGGATCCGGTGGAAGCAGTCAACTGGAGCAAGCAGAAGCAGTTAGTCCGCTCCGCTTCAGTCTGGATCGACCGGCACGGGCGGCCCGCGGAGTCCTATCGGTTCGACGTCGTTGGGGTGCTGGTCGAAGGCGAACGCGTGCGCGTTCGGCACGTCCCCAACGCCTTCTCGCTTCGAAATTCCGCTTGAATACGGAGCACGATCTTCGTATTTTATTCGGGTATCGAATCGACCACGTTCCCGGTACGATTACGCTGCATGGCCAGAGTGGACCACGACTAACCGAGAGGCTGTGTGAGAAATGGCTGTGTCGACATTGCAGGATGACAAGAAAAAGGCGTTGAATCTGGCCATCGCGCAGATCGAGAAGAGCTGCGGTAAGGGCTCCATCATGCGGCTGGGCGCGGACCAGAAGGTCCGGGTCGAGGCCATTTCGACTGGTGCGATCAACCTCGACGCCGCGATCGGCGTGGGTGGCATTCCCCGCGGCCGTATCACCGAGATTTACGGACCGGAATCGAGCGGCAAGACGACTTTGTGTTTGCACGTCGTTGCGAACGCCCAACGAAATGGCGGCGTCGCGGCGTATATCGACGCGGAGCACGCGCTGGACACGGATTACGCGAGAAAGCTGGGCGTCGATGTCGAGGCGCTGCTGATCTCGCAGCCGGACACGGGTGAGCAGGCGCTCGAAATTTGCGAGATCCTGGTTCGCTCCGGTGCGGTGGACGTGGTGGTGATCGACTCGGTGGCGGCCCTCGTGCCGAAGGCCGAAATCGAAGGCGACATGGGGGACTCGCACATGGGGCTCCAGGCTCGGCTCATGAGCCAGGCGCTCCGCAAGCTGACCGGCGGCATTGCGCGGTCCAAGACCGCGGTGGTGTTCATCAATCAGCTGCGTGAAAAGATCGGGGTCATGTTCGGTAATCCGGAAACGACCACCGGTGGCAAGGCGCTCAAGTTCTATGCGTCGGTTCGTCTGGACATTCGTCGCATCGGACCCGTGAAGGACAAGGAGGATGTGGTTGGGTCGCACGTTCGCGTAAAAGTGGTGAAGAACAAGGTCGCCGCACCGTTCAAGCAGGCCGAGTTCGACATCATGTACGCGGAAGGAATCAGCCACGCCAGCCTGGTGCTCGATATTGCGGCGGAGTCCGGGATCATCGACAAATCCGGCGCCTGGTACAGCTACAATGGCCAGAAGATCGGCCAGGGCCGTGAGAACGCGAAGTTGTATCTCAAGGACAGCCCGGCGCTCATGGCCGAGGTGGAAGAGAAGGTCAAGACGCTGCTCGGCGTGGGGCCGCGCGAAGTAGTCAGCGACATCGAAGTGGTGGAGGAGTAGGCCACCGCGGGCACTTCACGCCGGCGAAGAGATTCGAGCCGGGGAGAAGTAGTCCTGGGACGATGGGACCCGGAAACTCCCTTCGGAACAGGCTGCGGCTCCCCGGCTCTTCTTTTCCTCCCATGAATACCATCACGGCCATCACGGCCCATCCGCGTAAGCCGGGCCGCTTCAGCATCGAAGCGGGTGGCGAGGTCGTCGGCATCTTGTCGATCGACGCCATCGAGCGATTGCACCTCGCGGCGGGATCGGCGGTAGACGAATCGATGCGAGCGGCGCTCGAACGCGAGTCGGCAATCCTCGCGACGTACGATCGTGCGCTGAACATGCTCGCCGCCCGCGGCCGGGCCGCAGCCGAGCTGCGCCGGCTCCTGGTTCGCAAAGGCGAGCCTGTGGAGTTCGTCGATACCGCCATCGAACGGCTGCGCGAAGTCGGCTTCATCGACGACGAGAATTTCGCGCGCCAGTTCGCGCGCTCGCGCGCGACGAGTGGCGGCATCTCGCGGCGGCGCGTGCAACAGGAGCTCGCTCGGCGTGGTGTGCCGCGGGAGGTTTCGACCGAAGCGATCGCGCAGGTGTACGCCGAGGAGGCGATCGACGAGCAGGAGTCGCTGATGCAGGTCGCCGCGCGAAAGCTGCGGACGCTCGGCCAGGTCGATGCCGCAACGCGTCGGCGTCGACTCTATGGCTTCCTGGCGCGACGCGGCTACGATACCGACGACATCGCGCGTGCATTGCGCGAGTTGATCGATCGTTCGCCGGCGGAGTAGGGCGGCGCGCACGGCTGCTGCGCGCGACCTCGGCGGCTCCCTCCGCTGAACGCGCTCCGGTATATTCCCAGCATGCACGCCTCGGAAATCCGTTCGCGTTTTCTCGAGTACTTCGCTCGCAACGGGCACGTCGTGCGCCCGAGTGCGTCGCTCGTGCCGGCGAACGATCCGACGTTGCTGTTCACCAACGCGGGGATGGTGCCGTTCAAGAAGGTGTTCCTCGGTATGGAGGCGCCGCCGGAGGGAAAGCGCCGCGCGACCACGTCGCAGAAGTGTGTGCGCGCCGGCGGCAAGCACAACGACCTCGCGCAGGTCGGCCACACCGCCCGGCATCATACGTTCTTCGAGATGCTCGGGAACTTCTCGTTCGGCGACTACTTCAAGCGCGATGCGATTCGCTTCGCCTGGGAGTTCGTGACGCGCGAGCTGGGGGTGGATCCGAAGCTCCTCCGCGTCACCGTGCACTACTCCGATGACGAAGCGCGCCAGCTCTGGCGCGAGATTGCCGGACTGCCGGACTCGCGCATCTACGGTCTCGGTGACGCCGACAACTTCTGGCAGATGGCCGACACCGGTCCATGCGGGCCGTGCTCGGAGATCTACATCGATCTCGCACACGTCGCGCGCGACTGGCGCTTTCCCGCCGGCGCGACCGGCGAGTGGACGGAGCTCGACCGCCAGGAGTACTCGACGGAGGGCTTCGTCGAAGGATCGGAAGCCGGCCGGTTTCTCGAGTTCTGGAATCTCGTATTCATGCAGTATGATCGGCAGCCCGACGGCACCATGCTGCCGCTGCCCAAGCCGTCGGTCGACACGGGCGCCGGGCTCGAGCGCATCGCCGCGATGCTGCAAGGTGTGACGACGAACTATCACACCGACCTGTTCGCGCCGCTGATCGCGGCGGTCGAGCGCGTCGTTGGCATCGAGTACTGGGGCCGCGAGGACGACGAGCCGCGTACCGGCGTGAAGATTCGCGGGGGCCGCGGTGGTCTCGACGTGGTGCCGAATCCGGTCGATCCCGCGTCGTTCCGCGTGCTCGCGGATCACGCGCGCGCCGTCGCGTTCCTCCTCGCTGACGGCGTCTTCCCGTCGAACGAAGGACGCGGCTACGTGCTGCGTCGCATTCTCCGTCGTGCCGTGCGTCATGCCTGGCTGCTTGGCCGCCAGGAACCGACGCTCGTGTCGGTCGTCGAGGCGGTGATTGCCTCGATGGGCGATGTCTACCCCGAGCTGCACCAGCGCGCGGAGCACATCACCCGCACCACGCGCCTCGAGGAGCAGAGCTTTCTCGACACGATCGAAGGCGGCCTCGCACGGCTCGACGAGCTGGCGCCCGTGCGTCCGCCGACCGACGGATCGCCTGACATTCACGGCACGATCAGCGGTGACGACGCGTTCCGGCTCTACGACACGTACGGCTTTCCGATCGATCTGACGGAGCTCATCGCGCGCGAGCGTGGATACGTCGTCGACATTCCGGGCTTCGACGCCGCGCTCGAGGCGCAGCGCCGCCGGTCGCAGGAGGAACGCAAGTCGAAGCGACTCACCGTCGCGGCCGACGTGCTCGATGCGGCCGCCTGGAAGCTGCCCGCCAAGGCGACTGCAGTGGAGTCGGAGTTCGTTGGCTACGACGTAGTCGAAATCGAAACGCAGCTTGCTGCCGTGCAGCATCTGCCGGACGGGCGCGTCGCCGTGTTGCTGCGCGAGTCACCGTTCTACGCCGAATCCGGCGGCCAGGTCTCCGACCGGGGCGAGATTCTCGGCGACGGCTGGAATCTGCAAGTCGACGACGTTCGAAAGATCGACGGCCGACCGGCGGCGATCGGGATGGTGAACGGAACGATCGGATTCGGGCCAGTCACCGCGCGGGTACCGACGGAGCGTCGCCTCGACACCGAACGGAATCACACCGCGACGCATCTGCTGCACGCCGCGCTGCGCCAGGTGCTCGGCGAGGCCGTCCATCAGGCGGGTTCGCTCGTCGCGCCGGACCGGCTGCGATTCGACTTTACTCATCACGGGCCGGTAACCAGCGAGCGGCTGGCCGAGGTCGAGGCGATCGTCAACCGCGAGATCTTCCGCGGCGCACCGGTGACGACGAATGAAATGCCATATCCCGAGGCGCGCGCCGCGGGAGCGATGGCGCTGTTCGGCGAGAAGTACGGCGACGTCGTGCGCGTGGTCACCATTCCCGGGACGTCGATGGAGCTGTGCGGAGGAACGCACGTGCGCAACACCGCGCAGATCGGCGTATTCAAGATCGTCGCCGAGACCGGAGTCGCTGCGGGCGTGCGGCGCATCGAGGCCGTCACCGGGCCCGGTGCCTACGACTTCATTCGCGGCGAGGAGCGCGCGCTGCATCGCGTGGCCGAGTTGCTCAAGGCGCCGCTCGACGGCATCGAGAAACGAGTCGCCGGTCTGCTCGAGGAGCGGCGCGCGCTCGAGCGCCGCGTGGACGAAGCGATGCGTGGTGGCGGCGATCAGCTCGGCGAACTGCTGCGGAACGCGCAGCGGCTTGGCGAGAATGGTGCCCGCATCGTGACGGCCACGGTGCGCGCCGGCGACGTGCGAGAGCTCCAGGCGCTGGGCGACGCGGTTCGCGAAAAGCTCGGCAGCGGCGTGGGTGTCCTTGGCGCCAGCTTCGAGGATGGCAAGAATACGCTCATCGTCGTGGTGAGCGACGACCTTCGGGATCGCGGTGTGCGTGCCGATGCGCTGATCAAGGAGCTCGCCGCCGCGGCGGGCGGGCGGGGTGGCGGCAAGCCGCACATGGCGCAAGCTGGAATTCCGGATGCCGCTCGCCTGGTCGACGCGTTCGCGCGCGCGCCCGAGCTGGTCGCCAGCGCCCTGCGCGGACACGCGTGACGCTGCGCACCTGGTTGGCCACGCGGCAACCGCGTCCGCCCGAGCGTTTGACGCGGCGAATCGAGGAAGTGCTCGGTGACATGCTCGACTCTCCGCTCGACGCGGCGGCTGATCGCTCGCTGGCCTGCATCGCCGCCGCCGAGGGCTTGCTGAGAGATCTGCTATCGCGAGACACGGCGGGCCGCGAGTCGGCGCTCGATCTGCTGACGGTCGATGCGCTGGCGACGTATGCGTTCGAGGCGGCCGGCGAAAGTCCAGACGCGATTCCCGATCGCGCCGCCGCCGCCATGCGGCAATTCGCCGCCGTCGCCGGTCCATGATCGATATCCATACGCATCTGCTGCCCGGCGTCGATGACGGGTCGCCGTCGATCGAGGCGTCGGTGCCGGTGCTCGAGCGATTCGGTGAAGGCGGCGTCGAGGTGCTCGTGTGCACGCCGCATCTCGACGCGTCGCGGGCGGCCTCGGCGCCGTACGAACGGAATCGCGAGATTCTCGCACGGCTCGTTGCCGCCGCGCCGAGCGTTCCGAAGCTGCTCCTCGGGTGGGAGATCATGCTCGACGTGCCTGGCGCGAATCTCACCGATCCGCGACTTCGCCTCGGGGACTCGAATGCGGTGCTGGTCGAATTCGGCCGGACCAGCCTCCCGCCGAGCGCCGCGGATGAGTTGTTTCGATTGCGCACGAGCGGTGTCGTGCCGGTGATCGCCCATCCGGAGCGCTACTGGGGTTGTACAGTGGATCACGTCCGCGAGTGGCGCCGGGTGGGAGCCGTGGTGCAGATGGACGTGTCGGCGATGCTGGGCTCGAAGCGAATGAGCAGCGTGGCGGCGGGAATGCTCGCCGAGGGACTCGTCGACCTGGTCGCCAGCGACACGCATGTCGACCGCCGGTCGTTGATGGCCGGACGCCAGTGGTTGGAGGAGGCCGGCGGGACCGAGATTGCAACGTTGCTCACGAAGGAAAATGCCCGGCGACTGCTGGCCGGCGACGATATGATTCCTGTGCCGCCGCTTCGCGCGAATCGCGGCATGCTGCATCGGCTGCGCGAGCTCGTGTTCGGCCGAAGCTGACTTCAAGACCGGAGCCGATGTCCGTGACCGACGTGAGGCAGCATTTCCTCGAAGGACTTCGCGACCTCGCGTCGCTCGCCAGCGCCGTGGCCGAACAGCTCGGGCCCGACATCGAGCGCGCGCTGGCGATGGTGCGCGATACCGTCTCGCGCCGTGGCACATTGTTCTTCTGCGGAAACGGCGGCAGTGCGGCAGATGCGCAGCACATGGCGACCGAGTACGTCGTGCGCTACATGCGAGAACGCCGCGCCTATCCAGCGGTGGCATTGACGACGGATACGTCGCTCATCACGGCTGCCGGAAACGATTTCGGTTTCGAGCACATCTTCTCGCGCCAGGTCGAGGCGCTGGCGCGACCCGGTGATCTGCTGATCATCCATTCGACGAGCGGGAATTCGCCGAATGTGCTCCGGGCGGCCGAGGCTGCGCGCGCCAAAGCCGTCTCCGTGCTCGCGTTCAGTGCCCGCGACGGCGGACAGTTGCGCGCTCTGGCCGATCACTCGGTGATCATTCCGACTGCGCGCACCGATCGCGCGCAGGAGCTGCACCTCTGCATCGAACACCTCATCTGCGAGTACGTGGAGCGCAGTCTGTGAGCAAATCATGAAAGGATTGCGCGACAAGCGCGCGTTGATCACCGGCGGTTCGCGCGGCATCGGCGCCGCGACGGCCGCGCTGCTCGCCGAACAGGGCGTGCACGTCGTCATCGGATATCGCAGCCGGCACGCCGAGGCGGAGGCTCTCTGCCGATCCCTGCGCGAGAGCCATGGCGTGCGCGCCGCGGCCCACGCATCGGACATCGCCACGGTCGAGGGCGCCGAGGATCTCGTGGCCTATGCGGCACACGAGATGGGCGGACTGGACTTCTTCGTCGGCAACGCCGGCATCTGGCCGTGCGATGACGTGCCGTTCACCGAGATGTCCGATGCGCACTGGCGCCGGACCATGGCGGAAAACGTCGATTCGGTGTTCTACACAACGCGCGCCGCCATCCGGCGCATGGCGGACGGCGGTCGAGTCGTGCTGGTCTCGAGCACGGCCGGACAACGCGGCGAGGCATTTCACGCCGACTATGCCACGTCGAAAGGAGCGTTGATCTCGCTCGTCAAATCGCTCGCGACCGAGTTGGGCAAACGCGGCATCACCGTCAACAGCGTCGCACCGGGCTGGGTCGACACGGAGATGTGCGCGCAACCGTTTTCCAACGGCGGCCGCGAGCGGATCGAGGCGACAATACCGATTGGTCGCATAGCAGATCCGCGCGACATCGCCGGCCCGATCGTGTTCTTGTGCTCCGAGCTCGCCCGACACATCACCGGCGAGATTCTCAACGTCAACGGCGGCAGCGTGCTCTGCGGATGATCGTTCTCCTTTTCACAGGTGGGACGATCTCCATGCGGCATGACCCGGCCTCCGGTGGCGCGGTGCCGAGTCTTCGCGGGCGCGATATCCTCGCGCTGGCGCCTGGCATAGACGCGCTCGCCGCGCTCGAGATCGACGACTGGGGCGCGTTCCCCGGGCCACACATGAACGTCGCGCGAATGTGGGCGCTGCGCGGGCGAATCGCCGATCACCTGGCGCGCGCCGACGTGGACGGCGTCGTCGTGACCCACGGAACGGATTCGCTCGAGGAGTCGGCATATCTGGCCGCACGCTCGATCGCCAGCGACAAGCCGGTGGTGTTCACCGGCGCAATGCGCACGTCCACCGATCTCGGGTGGGACGGGCCCGCCAACCTCGGCGCATCGGTGCGCGTCGCCGCGAGTCACGATGCGCGCGGAGCCGGCGTAATGGTCGTCATGTCCGATCGCATCTACTCCGCGCTGGACGTGACGAAAACACACACCCATTCGCTCGACGCGTTCGACAGTCCCGGACTCGGCCCGCTCGGCGTGGTGGACGACGGCGAGGTGATCTTCCGCCGCAGCCTGCCCGAGCGGAGTCCGGTTCTCACGCCCGACGAGCCGGCGACGCCAGTCGACATCGTGTCGGCGTACGCCGGCGCGGATTCGCGGCTGTTGGATGCATCCCGCGAGAGCGGCTGCGGCGTGGTGATCGCCGCGATGGGCCGCGGGAATCTGCCACCCGACATGGTTCCGGGCGTGGAACGATGGATCGCCGACGAGAAACCGGTCGTCATCACGTCGCGCGCGCTGCGTGGCCGGGTCGGCTGCACGTACGGTTATCCCGGTGGAGGGCGAAAGCTCGCGGAGCTTGGTGCGATCTTCGCCGGATCGCGACGGCCGCAGCAGGCCCGAATCGATTTGATGCTGGCGCTCGGCGCCGGCCTGCGGGCGCCGGCGATTCGGGCGCTACTCGGTGGAATGTGAGCTCTGCGTGCTCGTGACGGGTTCCCAGCGCTCGAAGCACCGCCAGTCATACTCGCGGGCGGCGCGGATCTGGTCGGGAAACCCAAAGCAATCCGTCCAGCCTTCCTGCTCGGCACGCCAGCGGCAATCCCACACGAACTCGTACGTCCGCGTGTCGTCGGCGGTATGGAGCTGGACCGTCCCGACGAAGTCCGAACAGCCCGATCGGCCGCGCAGGGAGATGCGCTCGATCGGCAGGTGCGCCTCGGACGAGAGGATGTGGGCGAGAAGGCGCTTGACCTTCACCTTCGGGGCAAAGCCTTCCACGCGGATGTGGTCGGCGCCGCCATTCGCGCAGTAGCTCCGGACTGCTTTCTTGAAGGCTTCCGCTGCCCGAGACTCTTCGAGAATCCTTTCAAGCTCCGTCACTGTCGCTCCGTTGGCGGCTGGCGTGGCGCACGTGCGCGTGTACTGTGAATATCGTCTCCGCAACGTCCAAGTTGTAGTGGCTGGCCACCTTCGGCTTCATCATGGATGAGCTCCGCGACATGAATTGGACGGCGACGTGGTGATCGATCGACTGCGACCGCCGGTCGGCGTTCTCGAGATCGCCGACCGACTCGAGCAGCACGGGTTCGAGGTCTGGTGCGTGGGCGGAGCGATTCGCGACGCGCTCCTCGGGCATCCGCATCTGGATTGGGACCTCGCGACGTCCGCCAAGCCGGCGGATGTGCAGCGTCTGTTCGGTCATCGGAAGACGATTCCTGTCGGGCTCGAGTTCGGCACCGTGGGCGTGCTCGACAGCCAAGGTGTCATGCACGAGGTGACGACCTTCCGCCGCGACGTGCGCACCGACGGGCGGCACGCGGAGGTCGAGTTCGGAGTCTCACTCGATGAAGACCTCGCCCGGCGCGACTTCACGATCAACGCGGTGGCATTCTCTCCACGGCGCCGTGAGGTCCGCGATCCGTTTGGCGGCCAATCGGATCTCCGGGCGCGCATCGTCCGTGCAGTCGGCGATCCCGATGCGCGGATGCGCGAGGATCGCCTGCGTGCACTCCGCGGCATCCGGTTCGCGGCGCGATTCGACTTCGAGATCGAGCCGGCGACGCTGCGCGCCATCGAGGCGAGTGCGCCCTTTCTCGGCCGGCTTTCGCCCGAGCGGGTGAAGCAGGAGCTCGACAAGACCATGGAGCAGATCGACCGGCCGAGCGCCGCGCTGCGGATCTGGCAATCGTCGGGGGCGTTCGACACGTTGCTGCCCGAGTTGGCGGCCGCCGTGCCGTCGGCGTTGACGGCGCCGGACTTCGCGGCGAAGCCTGGTCGGGCACGCCGTCCGGCGCGTCGAACGATTCGATTTGCCGCGCTCCTCGCGTCACTCACGCCGGCGGATGCCGGTGCCGTGATGCGGCGACTGCGCGCGTCGCGTCACGAGATCCAGACCGTTGTGAATCTCGTCAGTCTCTGGCACACGATCGGTCGCGAGATGACCGCAGCACTGACTTCCGGCGAGTTGCCCGACTCCGTCGTGCGACGTTGGGTTTCCACGATCGGACGACTGCAAGTCGGCGAGTTCACGAGACTCGTGAACGCACTGTGGGAGGCCGAGCGAGCGCAGGGTCGACCGGCGCCGGCGGCGAGGTCGATCTCCGCGGTGTACCGCCGCATGCTGCGCAGCGCATTCTCGGATCCGATCGACCTCGGCTCGCTCGCCGTGGACGGCGACGATTTGCGGCGTGCGGGCATACCGCCGGGCCCCGTGCTCGGTAAGATTCTCCAGGCGCTGCTCGCCGCGGTGATCGAGGAGCCGCGCCGAAACACGACGGACTGGCTGTTGCAAGAGGCGAAGCGGCGACATGCGGATGCATCTCGCGACACGGGCGACGGTGGACGTACGTAGACGGAGAGCGAAGCACGATGTTCTTTCGAGGGCGGCAACCCGAGGCGTCGATCTGGCGCCGATTCCGAGTCAGTGCCGACGGCTTCACCTTCGTCCAGGAGGACGAACACTACACGGCGCACGTCGTGGCGAATGCCGAACGTGTCGTCGATCTGTTCTACACCTTCACCGAGCAACTCGGCCCGGCGGTCGACGTGGTGCTGGAGGATCTGCGCAGCGGACGCACCTGGAAGGGCGAAGCGCTCGCGCTGCCCGACGTGCGTGAAGCCATTGCGCGACTCAAGATTCTGCTCGCGCGGTTCGGCGGGATCGAGCTGTCCGTGTTCACGGCCGATGACCAGCTCACGCTGAATCCATACCTCGAGCTGTTCATCTATGCGCGGTCGGACCGCTGGCTGTATCTGCTGGAAGGCAAGGGCCTTGAGGAGCAACAGCACCTGCGCACGAAGAGCTGGAAAACGAATCGGCAGCAATTTCCCGCCGCCCCGGATCTGGTGAACGCGGTGACGGCCGCGGTGGAGCGTCTCGGTTTGCAGCCGGCGTGACCCGTCCGGCGCTGCTGTACGGGCTCGCCGCTGCGGCCGCGAACGTCGTTGGGGCGCTGGCCGTCACCGCGCGCGCGACATGGAGCGTGCGCATCCTCGATGCGTTGCTCTCGTTTGCCGCCGGCTTTCTCATCTCCGTCTCGCTGGTCGATCTGTTCCCGGACGCGATCGCGCAGGTTGGTGCAATCGCCCCATCCGTCGTGCTGCTGGCATACGTCCTGGTACACATCACGCAGCACACCATTGGCCGGCATTTCCACTTTGGTGAAGAGACGCACTCGGTTTCCGAGCTCGTCAGCGTGTCGGCACTCGTCGGTCTGCTCATGCACACGTTCGTCGACGGCGTCGCGGTGGCGAGCGGATTGCGCGTCAGCACTGGGCTCGGCGCGCTGGTGTTCGTGGCCGTGCTGCTGCACAAATTTCCCGAGGGCGTCGCGATCTCCAGTCTCTTTCTCGCCGCCGGAGCGGGGCGGCGTCGTGCGCTGCTGTCCGCCGCGGCACTCGGCGCGATGACGATTCTCGGGGTGCTCGTCACCAGCCAGTGGGCGTTCTTGCGCACGTACGGCCTGGCCATTTCGGCTGGAGTCACGCTGTACGTCGGGGCGTCGAACCTCGTGCCCGAGTTTCAGGATCGACCGGGTCTGCGGATTCCGGCGAGCTTCGTCGGCGGCTGCGCCCTGTACTTCGCGGCGCGCGCGGTCACGATCACGTAGAGCAGTCGATCATGGCCGAGCGGAAGAAGCGCATGGACGAAGAGGCCGCGAGCGGACGCGGGACATCGTCGCTGTTCGAGCGCACGGTGCCGCAGCCACTCGCGGCACGCATGCGGCCGCGCACGCTCGACGACATCGTGGGCCAGCAGCACTTGCTTGGTCCCGGCAAGCCGCTGCGCGAATCGATCGAGAAGGGGGCCGTTTCCTCGATGATTCTCTGGGGTCCGCCCGGCACCGGCAAGACGACGATCGCTCGCGTCGTCGCGCGCTACACCGATCGCGAGTTCGTGTCGTTTTCGGCGGTGACCGAAGGCGTGCCGCGTGTCCGCGAGATCGTCGCGGAAGCTGAAGGACGGCGGCGCCTCGGCCGCGGAACGATCCTGTTTGCCGACGAGATTCATCGCTTCAACAAGGCGCAACAGGACGCGTTCCTTCCGCACGTCGAAGCTGGCACGATTACGCTCATCGGGGCGACGACCGAAAATCCGTCGTTCGAGATCAACGGCGCGCTGTTGTCGCGCGTGCGGGTGTTCGTGCTCCAACCGCTCACGGCGGCCGATCTCCGCGCGCTGCTCGAGCGCGCGTCGAGTGATCGAGAGCGTGGGCTCGGGGAGCTCGGCCTGGAGGTCGACCCCGATGCGCTCGATCTGCTCGCCGAGGAAGCGGATGGCGATGCGCGTCGCGCACTCACGGTGCTCGAGGCAGCCGCGGAGCACGTCGGCAGCGGCGGTCATGTCACCGTCGACGTTGCTCGCGATGCGCTACAGCTGCGGTTCGCGCGCTACGACAAGGGCGGCGAAGAGACCTACAACATGCTGAGCGCCTTTCACAAGAGTTTGCGCGGCAGCGACCCGCAGGCGGCGCTCTACTGGATGGCGCGCATGGTGGATGGCGGCGCGGATCCGATGATCATCTTTCGCCGCGCCATCGCGATGGCGGCCGAAGACATCGGTCTGGCCGACCCCGAGGCGCTCAAGCTCGCGGTTGCGGCGCGTGACGCCTATCACATGCTCGGCCCGCCAGAGGGTTATTTGCCCCTGGCCGAGATGATCGTGTATTTGGCGACGGCGCCGAAGTCCAACAGCGCGAAGGTTGCATTGCACGCCGCGCTGGATGCGGCGCGGGCACACCCCGCCGAGGGCGTGCCGCTGCACATCCGGAACGCGCCGACGGGGCTGATGAAGGAACTGGGATATGGGGCGGGGTACCAGTATGCGCATGATGCGGCCGAGGCATACATCCCGCAGGAGTATTTGCCGGACCGGCTCCGTGGCGAGCGGTTTTATGAGCCCGGGCCGTTCGGGTTCGAGAAGGAGATCGCGAAGCGCCTCGCCTGGTGGGAGGAGCTTCGCCGGAAGGCAACCGATCATTCACCGTGAAGCGGCTCAACTCGGGGAGGCGTGTGTGATGCGAAAGCTCGCATTGGTCGCGGCAACGGCCGCGACATTGGTGGCGGGAGCGGCGTGCTCGACGCTGGGCCGCGCGGCATTCCAGCAGCCGGTTGTCAATCTGCGCGACGTGCGCATTCGCGGCATCGGGTTGACCGGTGGTACGCTCGACGTGCTGCTCAGCGTCTACAATCCGAATCATTTTCGCCTCGATGCGAGCCGCCTGACGTACCGCGTGGCGCTCGCCGGTGACAGCGTCACGCTGGCAAACGGAGCAATCGACAGTCGATTCTCCGTCCAGGACAACGATTCGACGGTCGTCACGATTCCCGTCAGCTTCACGTACGCCGGCATCGGCGCGGCGGGTCGCAGCTTGCTGAATTCCGGCGCCGTCGACTATCACGTGCTCGGCGACGTGACCGTCAGCACGGTGGTCGGCAACTTCACCGTGCCGTATTCGTCGACGGGCCGGTTCACCACGACGGGCATCGGCCGCTGAGCGTTCCCGAATGAGGATCCTGACATAAGCCGCGAACCGATCGTCATCACGCCGCCGACCGAGCGCGCGCTCCTCGTGGGCGCGCCGCTCAAGCGGCCGGGTGCGCGTCGCACCAGCGACGACCACCTCCGCGAGCTCTCAGAGCTCGCCGATACCGCGGGCGCCGCCGTCGTCGGCGAGGTCACTCAGCAGATCGATCGTCCGAACCCCGGCACGTATCTGGGCAAGGGCAAGATCGACGAGCTGCGCGACCGTGCAAGCCAGACCGAGGCAACGCTCGTCATCTTCGACGACGAGCTGTCGCCGAGCCAGGGCAAGAACATCGAGGACGCGGTCGGCGTCCGCGTGATGGATCGCGCGGAGCTCATTCTCGACATCTTTGCCACGCGCGCGCGGACGAGTGAAGCCAAGATGCAGGTCGAGCTGGCGCAGCTGGAGTACATGCTGCCGCGCCTGACGCGCATGTGGAGCCACCTCGAGAAATTCCGCGGCGGCATTGGCGTACGCGGACCTGGCGAAACGCAGCTCGAGACGGACCGCCGACTGATCAACAGCCGCATCAAGGTGCTTCGCGAGCGGTTGCACGACGTGCAGCGCGGGCGTGCCGTGCAGCGCCAGTCGCGCCAATCCGAGTTCAAGGCGTCGCTCGTCGGGTACACCAACGCGGGCAAGTCGTCGATCCTGCGCGCGCTGTCCGGAGCGGAAGAAGTCTTCGTCGAAAACCGCCTGTTCGCCACGCTCGACCCGCTCACGCGCGACGTCGACCTCGGCGAGCACGCCCACGCGCTGGTGACGGATACCGTCGGATTCATTCGCAAGCTGCCGCACCATCTGGTGGCGTCGTTCCGCGCGACACTCGAGGAGACTCGCGACGCCGATCTGCTGCTGCACGTCGTCGACGCCAGTGCGCCGACGTGGGAAGAACAGCGGATGGTGGTCGATCAGGTGCTCGACGAGATCGGCGTCGCGGACCGGCCGAAGCTGCTCGTCTTCAACAAGATCGATCTGATGGAACAGGAGCAGTTGCTCGCGTTGCAGGAACGCATCGCCGCGCTGCTGCCGTCCTCCGTGTTCGTGTCGACGGTGACGGAAGGCGGACTCGAACCACTCCGCCGCGCTCTAGCTACGGCGCTCAGGGTGCGCCGGCCGCTGACGGAGATTCGGATGTCGCCTGCCGACGGACGGCTGCTCGCCGAAATTCACCGCGGCGGGGAAGTCGTCGCCCAACGAATGGATGGCGACCGGCTGGTGGTCGACGCGCGCGTCGACCAGGCGCTCGCGGGCCGACTGCGCCACGCGGGGGCCGAAGTCAGCGAGCCAAAAACGCCACGCTGACGGAGTGGTCACGCACGGACTCGAACCGTGGACCTCTGCTGTGTGAAAGCAGCGCTCTAACCAGCTGAGCTACGCGACCATGACACGCGGGCGAGCCGCGTGCCTCAAAAATTATCCGACCGCGTTCGCACGCGGTAGGCCTTCACGAGTGGTCCCGGTGGGGCTCGAACCCACGACCTGTCGATTATGAGTCGATTGCTCTAACCGGCTGAGCTACGGGACCGATGCTCCCATTACTTAGACTTCTCGTAACGCTTGCGCAAGCCGGAAACCGCGAGCTAGCTCCCGGCCGACGCGTCGTAGGCTTCGAGCACCTCATCCGGCGTGACCGTCGCCGCACCGGGCTTGCCGACTTCCACACCGGCAGCGCAATTCGCGATCACCGCCGCTTCGTCCGCGGTGCCGCCAGCCGCGAGCGCCAGCGCGAGATAGGCGGTCACCGTATCGCCCGCGCCCACCACGTCGTACACCTCGCGGGCGACCGTCGGCACCGACTTGATCCGCCCGCCCGCGGACAGGAGCACCATTCCGCGCTCACCGAGGGTCAACAGCAGGTGGTCGACGCCGAGCCGCTCGAATGTGGACGGCAGTGCGCGCGGGTCGTCCAGATCGACATCCGCGCCGAGCGCCTGTTCGAGCTCACGGCGGTTGGGTTTGAATATCGTCGCGCCGCGGTAGAGAAAGAAGTTTCGGTATTTCGGATCGACGACGATGGGAATCTGCTTCGCGCGCGCCGCCTGCATTGCCGCGTCAATGACGCGTGGCACGAGCACGCCCTTGTTGTAATCCTCCAGAATCAGGGCGTCGGCTGATTCGACGGCGAGCCGCACCGCCTGGAGCAGGCGGTCGACTTCGTCGCCGTCCAGATCGGCATCCTCCTCGTCATCGACGCGCACAACCTGCTGCGCGCGCGCGACGATCCGCGTCTTGGTCGTCGTGGGCCGGTCGACCACGATCAGCGAGTCGAGCTCGGCGGCGATCGCGCTGAGCATGGTGCGCAGCTGCTGCCCGCCGGCGTCGTCGCCGACGGCGGCCACCAGGTCGCACCGGGCACCGACCGCGCGGACGTTCTGCGCGACGTTGCCCGCGCCGCCAAGCGCGTACCGACGGTCGCGAACCCGAACGACCGGCACCGGCGCTTCGGGCGAAATGCGCTCGACCTCGCCGCGGAGATAGACGTCGAGCATCACGTCGCCGATCACCGCGATTCGACGCTGCGACGCGCGATCCAGCAGCGACAACACGCGCTCGCGGGAGAGTGAGTGGGGCATGGCGGAGCAACCTAGCGGCCCCCAATCCGGGGTCAACCGAACGGCTGTCTCCGGCACAGCCCTTGCCCTTTCCGGGCTCGTCCGTCGCCTTTCGCTCCGCCCCGACCGCACTCGATTGCCTGCCATTCTCCGTCGGCTCAACGATGCGGCGAAATCGAAAGTCCTGTCGCTGCAGGAGTATTTCGTTCTCGCCGCTAAATCGCTGCGATTCATCTTCGCGCGCCCGTTCTACGCGCAGGACGTGGTGCAGCAGATGGACGAGATCGGCGTGCAGTCGCTCGGCATCGTGCTGCTGACGGGGCTGTTTACGGGCATGGTGCTGGCCCTGCAATCGTCGGTACAGCTCAAGACGTTCGGCGCGACGATGTACATCGGCAACCTCGTGTCGGCGTCGATGATCCGCGAGCTCGGCCCGGTGCTCGCCGGCCTGATGGTCGCCGGACGCGTCGGTTCGGGAATCGCGGCGCAACTCGGGTCGATGCGCGTGACCGAGCAGATCGATGCGCTCAACACGCTTGGCACCGATCCGATCAAGAAGCTCGTCACGCCGCGCGTCGTCGCGGCGCTGATCATGGTGCCGGTGCTGACGATCATCGACGACTTCATCGGCATCATCGGCGGCAACATCATTGCGGCATTCGTCGTCGGACTTCCGAGCGGCCAATACTGGCGCACGGTCTGGGACCAGATGGCGTCGGACGGGTTCACGCTTCGCTACATCCCGAACGACTTTCTGCAGGGGTTGATCAAACCGTTCGTGTTCGGCGCGCTGATCTCGGTGACCGCATGCTATTTCGGACTGAACACCACCGGCGGCACTGAAGGCGTAGGGCAGAGCACGACTCGGACGGTGGTCACGTCGAGCATTCTCATTCTCGTGGTCGATTACTTCATCACGCAGCTGCTCCTCTCGCTACTGGCCAATGGCTGACCGGCGACGGAACGAACCGGACGTGCTGCCGGGGCGGCGCAATGCCGAGCCGGTGGCGCGCGATTCCGGCAAGCGGCCGGCCGCGGTGCGCCGTGCGATCCGGTCCGAGCTGGCGACGGACACGCCGCCCGGTTCGGCGCCGAGCATTCCGCGGCGTCGCGATTCGATCGAGCCGATCGTCGCCCTCGAGCACGTGTCGCTCGCCTTCGACCGGCCGATCCTCGAGGATGTCTCGTTCACCGCGCGCGAGAGCGACACCGTCGTGATCGTCGGCGAATCGGGCACGGGCAAGTCGACCATTCTCAAGCTCCTGCTCCGGCTGCTGGTCCCCGATCGCGGGCGCGTGCTGATCGACAACCAGGACATCACGTCGCTGTCGTTCGACGAGGCGCTCGAGGTGCGGCAGCGCATGGGGATGGTGTTTCAGGGCGCTGCCCTCTTCGACTCGATGACGGTGTTCGAGAACGTCGCGTATCCATTGCGCGAGCACACCGACATGAACGAGGACGAGATCGAGCAACGCGTGCGCGAAAAGCTGCAGTTCGTCGACCTCGATCCGGACCTCGTCATGGAGCAGATGCCGGCCGAGCTGTCCGGCGGCATGCGGAAGCGCGTCGGCATCGCGCGCGGCATGGCGAACAATCCGGAAATCATGTTGTACGACGAGCCGACGTCGGGGCTCGACCCGCTGACGACGAACACCATCACGCGGCTGATCATGAAGCTCCAGCGCGAGCTCAACGCGACGAGCATCGTCGTGTCGCACGACATCCGGTCGGTGTTCCGCATGGCGACCAAGGTGGCGCTCCTGAACAACCACCGCATCACGTTCTTCGGTACGCCCGAAGAGATGACGGCCAGCGAGGACGAGTACATCCAAGACTTTCTGGGCGGGCTCTGATCATGAAACGCTCGTCGTTCATCACGTGGGAACAGCTCAAGGTCGGCGCGATGATTCTCGTCGCGCTCGCGGTGATCGGCGTGGCGATCTACAAGCTGGGCCAGTCCGCCAACCTCTTTTCCAAGCGCTACGAGCTGATCGCGTTTCTGCCCAACGCGAACGGTCTGCGCGCCGGCGGCAGCGTCCTCGTCGCCGGCCAATTCGCCGGCACGATCAAATCGATCGACTTCCTGCCGGTCGACAACGACACGACGCGGAACCTGCGGCTTCGTCTGGCGATCGATCAGTCGCTTCAGCCGCAAGTGCGCGCCGACTCCAAGGCCAAGGTCCGCAGCATGGGACTGCTCGGCGACAAGGTCGTCGACATCTCGACCGGGACGCCGCGCTACGAGATGCTGCGTCCCGGCGACACGATCGCCGTGTCGCCATCGCTCGATTACGACGCCGTGCTCGCACAGGCCGCGGGCGCCGTCACGGACCTCGTCGGCCTGACCCACGACCTGCGGCAGATCACCGGGTCCATTGCCAGCGGCAAGGGCACGATCGGCCAGCTCATGACGAACCGCGCGCTGTACGACGAGTTCGTCGGCACGATGGGCCGCGCCAACGCGATGCTCACGCAATTCGAGAATCCGAATGGCAGCTTCGGGCGGCTCCTCAACGATCCCACGCTCTACAATCGTTTCGTCGGCGTGGTGACCTCGGCCGATTCGCTGGTCGTCGCGCTCAACGATCGGCAGGGCACGCTGGGCAAGCTGCTGCACGACGACACGCTGTACACGCACATCGTGGGCATGGCCGTCGCCGGCGACTCGCTGATGAAGGCGCTCACGAACGGCAACGGACTGGCGGGACGGCTGCTCAACGATCCGACGCTGTATGATCGATTGAACAAGCTGACGTCGGACCTGAACGCGATTCTCGAGGACGTGCGGAAGGACCCGCATCGCTACCTCGGCGGCGTGATCTGCGTGTTTCATTGCAAGTGAGGCGCACGGCGCGCACGAGGCCCGGCGCGCATTGACGGCCCGCGTGTGGAGCCGTACACTCCCGCGCCATGCCGCCGTCGATCGTTCTCGCACTCGCGCTCGTCGGAATCTCGTTCGCCGGGCCGCTCGTGCGATTGTCGCACGCCCACCCGCTGGCGATCGCGATCTGGCGCATCGGATTCTCCCTCATCATCATCGCGATTGCGCTCGCCGTCAGCGGATCGTGGCGGCAGTGGCGACAACTCAGCCGGCGCGGCGTGATCGTGGCGGTCGGGGCCGGGGCGATGCTCGCGCTGCACTTCTGGGCATGGAACGCGTCGATCGACATGACGACGGTCGCCGCGTCGGTCGTGCTGGTCAACATGCAGCCCGCGCTCGTCGCGCTGCTCTCGGCCGTCTGGCTGCGCGAACCGCCGAGCTATCGGCAATGGATTGGGATCGCGGTGGCGATGGTGGGAGCGGCGGTCGTTGCGCTACCAGACATTGCGTCTGCCACAGGCGCGGATCCGCGACGCGCGCTGATCGGCGACGTGCTCGCCCTCGCAGGGGCCGTTGCCGCCGCCTGCTATTTCGTCGCCGGAAGGCGGTTGCGCTCCACGCTCGACATCTGGCCGTATGTTGGACTCGTCTACGGCACATGTTTCGTCGTGCTGATCGTGCTCGCCGGCGTCGCGCATGCGCCGGTGCTGCATCAGCCGCCGCGCGAGCTGGCGATCTTCGCCGCACTGGCCGCCGGCCCGATGTTGCTCGGCCACACGGGGCTCAACTGGGCCCTGCGGTATCTGCCGGCGTACGTCGTCAACCTCACCTTGCTCGGTGAGCCGGTTGGTGCGACGGTGCTCGCGGCGGTGCTGCCGGGAATTCGCGAGGTGCCAGGCGTCGCCACGTTCATCGGCGGCGCGCTCATTCTTGCCGGCATCTACGTGACGGCGCGTTCAGAGCGGCTCGCCCGGGCCGCGGCAGCGGGCTAGCGTCGCGGCGGCGGGCAGCGATTAGGTTACGAAGATCGGCGGGAAGCCGCGCCCGATCTGGCGTTCCGGCTTCCGCTTATGCGGACGGTCACCCACCAGATGAAATCGCTCGAGCTGGACGTCGTTGCAACGCGAGGCGCGGAGATCGAATCCAGACACCGTGTCCATGCCGCGATCGTCGGTCCCGATGACAACGTGATTGCCAGCGCGCACGACACGCAGCTCGTCAGCTCGTGGCGGTCGTGCGCCAAGCCATTTCAGGTCATGCCGCTCGTGGAATCGGGCGGCTTCGACGCGTTGCACTGGGGCGACGATCAGCTCGCGCTTTCCTGTGCGTCGCACGGTGGAGAGCCGGAACACGTTGCCTTGGCCGGACGCATGCTCGCCGATCTCGGCATGGAGGAAGGCGACCTGGCGTGCGGTCCACACGATCCGCTGTCGTCGCGCGGGCTCAAGCTGCTGCGCGAGTCCGGTGCGCGCCTGACGCGCTTGCACAACAACTGCTCGGGCAAACACGCCTCGATGCTGGCGCGCGCCCACACGGCTGGTTGGCATACGTACGGCTACGAGCGGCGCGATCATCCCGTACAGCGCTGCTGCCTCCAGTCGGTTGCTGCCTGGTCGGGCGTCGATGAAGACGACGTCGGCCAGGCGGTCGATGGCTGCGGCGTCGTGGCATTCGCGCTGCCGCTCGAGAACATGGCCCGGGCGTGGGCTCGGTTGGCGCGAGCGGTGCGCGATGGCGAGGAGGTTCCGTCCCGCGTCGTTCACGCGATGCGGAGTCGCCCGTTCCTCATCGGCGGCACGGATCGGTTCGACTCCGTGCTGATCGAGGAGACCGATGGCCGCGCCATCGCAAAGATCGGCGCCGAAGGCGTACACTGCGTGGCGATACCGGAGCAGGGCATTGGCTTCGCGGTCAAGGTCGACGACGGAGCCATGCGCGCCCAGTTTCCGGCCGTGATTCGCCTGCTGCAATTGCTCGATGTGCTCCCGGTCGAGCTCCCGCCGCGCCTCGAGGAGCTTCGCCGACGGCCGGTCCGGAATACCCGCGGGGAAGTGGTCGGCGAGATCCGTCTGCTCGCCTGAAGGCGGCGCTTCCCGCAATCGTTCGATACCAGACATCGCCGATCCGATGATGCCGCCCGACCAGCGGTCCGCGAACTTGTCCGGGTTCGACGACGCCACGCGCGCGCTCGTGCGCCTGTCGGCCGTCGTCACGGTGGGTGATGAGCGCGAGGTGCGCGAAGCGCTCGCCGCCGCGCCCAACGACATTCCGGCCCTGTGGGTCGAGGAGCTCCTGCTGCAGACGTATCTCTTCGCCGGGTTTCCCCGGTCGCTCAATGCCATGCGTGAGTGGCGTCGCATCCACCCCGCGGTGGCATCGCCGTTCACGCCCGGCGAAACGCAGGCGGCCGCGCGGAGGGATGGCGAGGCGACATGCGCCGTGGTGTACGGCAGCATGTATCGTCGATTGCGCGACAACGTGCGCGCGCTGCATCCGCTGCTCGACGAACGCATGGTCGTCGACGGGTACGGCATGATCCTCTCGCGGCCGCAGCTGGATCTCGGGCGGCGCGAGCTGTGCATCGTCGCCGCCTGCGCGGCGTCTGGCCAGGATCGGCAGCTGCATTCACATCTGCACGGGGCGCGCAACGCGGGCGTCGCGCTCGCCGTCATCGATGCGGCCGTGGACGACGTTGCAACGCTGCTGTCGCCGGCGCGCGCGACGACCGTGCGGCTGCTCTGGGCTCGCGTGAGAGGCAAGTGAGTCGATGTTCATCGATCGTGTCGTAGTCAATGTGAAGGCCGGCGATGGCGGTTCCGGCATCGTGTCGTTCCGGCGCGAGAAGTTCGTGCCCATGGGCGGCCCCGACGGCGGCGACGGCGGTCGCGGCGGCGACGTGGTGGTGATCGGCGACGCGAATCTGTCGACGTTGCTGGACTACACCTATCGAGACTCGTGGACGGCGCCGAGCGGCGAGCACGGCTCCGGGTCGAACCGAAGCGGGCGGTCCGGCGGTGACATCGTATTGCCGGTCCCCGTCGGCACCATCATTCGAGATCTCGAAAGCCGCGAGCTGCTCGGCGAAGTGCTCGAGACGGGGCAGCGCATCATCGTGGCGCGCGGCGGACGCGGGGGGCAGGGCAACTCGCATTTCGCCAGCGCCACGCACCAGTCCCCGCGCGAGTACCAGCCAGGCGAGGACGGCCAGGCGCGCGTGCTCGAGCTGGAGCTCAAGCTGATCGCCGACGTCGGTCTCGTCGCGGAGCCGAACGCCGGCAAATCGACGCTGCTGTCGGTCATCTCGGCGGCGCGACCCAAGATCGGCGACTATCCGTTCACCACTCTGAGCCCGAATCTCGGCGTCGTTCAACTCAGCGACGCGCGCACATTCGTCGTCGCCGACCTTCCCGGCATCATTGCCGGCGCCCACGAAGGCCGCGGGCTCGGGCTCCAGTTTCTTCGCCACATCGAGCGCACACGCCTGCTCGCATTCCTGATCCCGATCGATACCATCGACTGGCAGGCCGAGTACGATCAGCTGCGCGACGAGGTGCGCTCCTATTCGGAGGAGCTGGCGCAAAAGCCACATTGCGTGGTCTTCACGAAGATGGATCTGCTCGGCGATGACGAGCTCCCGCCGATCGACGCCCCCGGTGCGTTCGGCTGTTTCGCGATCAGCGCCGCCGCTCGCACGGGACTCGAGCCGCTGCTCACCGCCTGGTGGTCGCGTCTCCTCGACATGAAGAAGGCGAGTGTCCGCACCGAAGACGTCGTCGAATTGCCCTGACGAGCGCCGCGACACGCTCGCCCTGACGTACCTCGCGGACGTCTGCAGCCTGATGTACCCGCAACTGATTGCAACGTTTGGTACCGCGTCGCGTGCATTGCATGCCGGATTTCCGTCGGAGGTCGTTCGGGACGCCTACGCGCGGGCGGACGCAGCGTGCGAGCGCGGAGAGCGAGCAGGGCTCGCGCTGATGACGGATCTGGATGTGGATTATCCCGCCGCGCTCCGAGAGCTGGAGCATCCGCCGGCGGTGCTGTGGCATCGCGGAGAGAGGAGCACGCTGCATGCGCCCGTCGTGGCAATTGTCGGTACGCGCCGGTCGACGAGCTACGGCGAGCGCGTAACGCGCCAGATCGCCGGTGCGCTGGCGCGTGCCGGTGCGTGCATCGTGAGCGGGATGGCCGTCGGCATCGATGCTGCCGCGCACACCGCCGCGTTGGAGGCGAACGGCGCCACCGTCGCGGTGCTCGGCACGGGCGCCGACGTCGCGTATCCTCGCGCGCACGTCGCGCTTCACCGCACGATCGCGAGTCGCGGTCTCGTGATGTCGGAGCTCGAGCCCGGTGCGCATTCCAACGGCGGCTCGTTTCCACGCCGCAACCGGATCATCGCCGGACTCGCGGTACTGACGATCGTCGTCGAGGCTCCGTTCAAGAGCGGCGCGCTGCGCACGGCGAGCATCGCAGATGACCTCGGCCGCGCTGTTGGCGTGGTGCCCGGGCCGATCGATTCGCCGCAGAGCGCCGGCAGCAACGGATTGCTCCACGGCACCAACCATCCAATCACCTGTGCCGACGATGCGCTCATGCTCGCCGGCCTGGCGCCGCAGTCGCGCGGCGAGCCGTTGCCCGATGACCCGGCCGAAATCCGCGTGTGGGAGGCGCTGCGCACCGGGGCAGCGACGCTCGACGAGCTGTGCACTCGCGTCGGACTACCGGTGCAGCAGTGCCTCACCGCGATCACGGCGCTCGAGCTGCGCGGCGCGATCGAGTGTGCGCTGACTGGCGAGATTCGGCGGCGCTGATCGCACGAAACCGGGCCTATCTTTCGTGGTGCATCCACGACACGTCTACGTTCACGTTCCGTTCTGCGGCCGGCGCTGCACCTACTGCGATTTCTCCATCGCCGTCCGCCGCGTCGTGCCGGTCGATGAATACGCGGCCGCGCTCGAGCGCGAGCTGGCGATTCGGTTTCCCGGCGACGCGTCGTGGACTGCCGACACGTTGTACCTCGGCGGCGGCACTCCCTCGCGACTCGGCGAGCGGGGTGTTCCGCGGGTGCTCGAGCTGCTGCGCCAACGGATCACGCTTGCCGCCGATGCCGAGATCACGCTCGAGGCAAATCCGGATGATGTGACCGCAGCGGCGGCTCGCGCCTGGCACACTGCCGGCGTCAACCGGCTGTCGATCGGCGCGCAGTCGTTCGACGACGTCATTCTCTCGTGGATGCACCGCACGCATGACGCGCCAGCGACCGGGCGCGCCGTCGAGCGTGCGCGCGCGGCGGGGATAGGCAATATCTCGATCGACCTGATTTTCGCTTTGCCAGGCACGGTGTCACGCTCGTGGAGCACGGACCTGCACCGGGCACTCGCCCTCGAGCCGACCCATATGTCGCTCTACGGACTCACGGTCGAGCCCCAGACTCCTCTTGGGCGAGCCGCTCGCCGTGGCGAGTTCGTCGAATCGCCCGACGAACGCTACGAGGCCGAATTCATCGAGGCGCACGAGACACTCGCAGGCGCCGGTTTCGAGCATTACGAAGTCTCTAACTTCGGATTGCGAGGCTGTCATTCCCGTCACAACGCCTCGTACTGGTCGGGTGCGTCGTACGCCGGACTTGGTCCGTCTGCGCACGAGTTCGATGGCGCCGGTCGTCGAGCCAACGTCGCTGCCTACACCGAGTGGCTCGAGCGCGTGTCCGGCGGTGCCGATCCGATCGGCCAACGCGAGGAGCTCACGCCGGAGAATCGCGTGGCCGAGCGTGTCTACCTCGGCCTGCGAACCGCTCGCGGTCTCGAGATCGAGGAATGTGAAATCGACCGGGTCGGACGATGGGTGAGCGCCGGATGGGGCACACTCGATGATGCCAATCGACTTCGGCTGACGCCGCGAGGATGGCTCCGGCTCGACGCGCTTGCGGCCGACTTGACACTGATCCGAAGTCGTTACTAGCTTTGAACTTATGGCACCCGATGAGCTCAGTTGGCGCGAACGCCGTGTGTTGGAGGCGGTGATTCGGAGCTACGTCGAAACTGCCGAGCCCGCCGGATCGCGGACGCTGTCTCGGCGATCCGGGCTTGGCGTATCGCCGGCAACGATCCGCAACACGATGAGCGATCTGGAAGAGAAGGGCTTTCTCTTCCATCCGCACACGTCCGCTGGCCGCGTCCCGACAAATAAAGCGTATCGACTGTACGTCGACTCGCTGCTCAGTCTTCCGCCAGTCAATACCGTGGAAACGGGTCGGTTGACCGAGGAGATCAGCGGCGTGAATGGATCGTCGCCGATCGAAACCATCCTGCGCCGCGCGGCCCAGACGCTCGGTGTGCTCACGCAGGAGCTCGGCGTCGCGCTCGGTCCGCGGCTCGACCGTTCCATCTTGCGCCGCCTCGAGCTCGTGCGTGTGAGCAGTGAGCGTTTGCTCATGGTGCTGACGCTCGAGGGCGGCCTGATGCGAACGGTGTTCGTCGAGGTAGCGGGCGATATCGCCGAGAGCGCACTCGCGGCGGTGACCGCGGTGCTGAACGAGCGACTCGCCGGCTTGACCCTGGCGCAGATTCGCACGTCCGTGCCGGCGCGGTTGCGCGACGCGGGAACGGACAAGAGTACGTCGGAGCTGCTCAACATCTTCGTGCAGGAAGGCGAGCAGCTCTTCGACGCGGCGCTGCCCATGGCCGACGGCCAGATCGTCCTCGGCGCGGCGTCCGTGCTGGCCGAGCAGCCGGAATTCTCCGGGGCCGAGCGGCTCCGCCGACTGCTCGCGCTCACCGAAACGCCACAAGCGCTTGGCGAGGCGATTCGCAAACGGGCGGCGGCACCGGGCATCTCGATTACCATCGGCGCCGAACACGACGATCCGCGG
>Ga0207660_10000017_pt1 | contig 75942 bp, 71 predicted proteins | sample KBSC73BmetaG_FD_184335 | JGI IMG/M metagenome (GOLD analysis project Ga0207660, IMG submission 184335) | Corn rhizosphere microbial communities from Kellogg Biological Station, Michigan, USA - KBS C7-3B metaG (SPAdes) (version 2) | ecosystem: Host-associated > Plants > Roots > Rhizosphere ... | reverse complement strand
TGCGATGGTTTCGTCGGCAACGTGGTGCTCAAGTTCTACGAGTCCATCGCGCCGTTCATCATGCGGCTGCTCGGCGAAGCCGGCATCGACCAGCAGATCATGGCCAAGGCACTTCGCCAGCTCGATTACTCCGAGCACGGCGGCGCGCCGCTGCTCGGTGTGAAGGGCATCAGCATTATCTCGCACGGGAAGTCGTCGCCCCGCGCCATTATGAATGCGCTCAAAGTCGGCGTTCGCGCCGTGGAGACTCGGATGGACGAACACGTAGGCCGCCGCCTTCAGGAAGGCGTCGGAGCCGTATGACACGCCCGCACGCGTACTTCGCCGGCACCGGTCGTGGTGTGCCCGACAAGGTCATGACCAACGACGACTTTGCGGCGATCGGCATCGAGACGAACGACGAGTGGATCGTCAGCCGCACGGGCATTCGCCAGCGGTACATCGCCGGTCCGAACGACAGCACGTGCTCGATGGCAGCGGCCGCGGCGCGGCAAGCGATGAAGCGCGCCGGCGTGGGCGAGGGAGAGCTCGATGCGATCGTGCTCAGCACCGCGACGGCGGATCGCCTGCTACCCGCGACGGCGGTTGATCTCCAGGCGGAGCTCGGCGCATCGCGCTCGGCCGCGTTCGACATCGGCGCGGCGTGCGCCGGGTTCATCTTCGCGGCCTCGGTGGGAGAGGGACTCATCGCCACGGGCAACGCGGAGACCGTGCTGATTGTGGGGTCCGAGCGCATGAGCTCGATCATCGACTGGAAGGATCGCTCGACGTGCGTGTTGTTCGGCGACGGCGCCGGGGCCGCCGTACTCAAGCGCGTGCCTGCCAAGCGGTCCCTCAAGCCGGCGGGCATTCTCAGCACCTACATGCGTAGCGACGGCACGCTGGCCGATCTGTTGTATCGCCCCGCTGGCGGGGCCGCGATTCCGTTTTCGGAAGCCGTGCTCGCCGATCGGTCGTACCTCGTGCGCATGGCCGGACGCGAGGTGTTCAAGCACGCCGTGCGCTCGATGGCCGACGCGACCGACCGCGCGCTCGACATCGCCAAGCTCACCCCGCACGATATCGATTTGCTGATTCCGCATCAGGCGAACATCCGGATCATCGAGGCGACCGCCAAGCACGCCAATCTCTCGATGGACAAGGTGTACGTGAACGTCGATCGCTACGGCAACACGTCGTCGGCCTCGGTCGCGATTGCGCTCGACGAAGCCATCGAGTGTGGCCGCGTGCAGCCCGGCCAGACCGTCATGCTCGTTGCGTTCGGGGCCGGCTTTACCTGGGCATCCATGGTCCTGAGACTCTGACCGATGGACATCGTGCTGCTGTTTCCCGGGCAGGGGTCGCAGAAGCCGGGCATGGGGCGGGATCTCGTCGAGGCATTTCCCGCGGCGCGCAGCGTGTTCGAGCACGCCGACGCGGCGCTCAATGCGCCGCTCAGTCGTCTGTGCTTCGACGGCCCAAACGAGGAGCTCACGCTCACGCAGAACGCGCAACCGGCGCTGTTGACGCACAGTGCGGCGGTGTGGGCCTCCACTCGTGACGTGATTGGCGCGAGTGTGGTCGCCGCTGCGGGGCACTCGCTTGGCGAATTCACCGCGTTTTACGCGGCGGAATCACTGCGGCTCGATGCCGCGCTGCACGTCGTCCGGCGGCGTGGAGAGCTGATGTTCGAGAGCGGTCAGAAGCGCCCCGGCGCCATGGCCGCGATCGTCGGCGAGCTGCAGCAGACGATCGAGAACATTTGCGCACAGGCGACGAAGGATGCCGGGCTCGTCGTGCCGGCGAACTACAACTGTCCCGGGCAGATTGTCGTGAGCGGCGAAGTCGATGGCGTCGAGCGCGCGATGGCTCTCGCCAAGGAGGCGGGCGCCAAGCTCACGGTGCGCCTCAACGTGAGTGGCGCCTTCCATTCGCCGCTCATGGAGAGCGCGTCCGGCGGACTGGCTGAAGCTCTTGACGGCGCGTCATTTAGCGATCCACACTTCGCGGTATACGCGAACGTAAATGGCGAGCCGGTATTGAAGGCGAGCCGAGCCAGGGAGCTGTTGCTCCAGCAGCTCGCGTGTCCGGTGCGCTGGACCGAGGAGATCCGGGCGCTTGCGAGCCGTTATCCAGACGCATTGTACGTGGAGATGGGACCGGGAAAAGTGCTCGTCGGACTCGTCAAGAAGATTGCCCCTTCGCTCAAGACGGTGACGTGCGGGACCGCCGCCGAGGTACAGCAGCTTCGGGACATGCCAGTCTCGTGAAGATCGATCTCTCGGGGAGGGTTGCACTCGTCACCGGCAGCACGCGCGGCATCGGTCGCGCGATCGCTGAACGCCTCGCCGGTGCGGGCGCGCGCGTCGCGATCACCGGGCGCGATGCCGAGCGTGCGCGGCAGGTGGCCAGCGAGCTTTCGGCCGATGCGCGCGGCTTCGCCTGCGACGTCAGCGACACTGCCTCGGTCGGCGCTCTGGTGGAGGCGGTCGAGCAGGAACTTGGCGCGGTAGACATTCTCGTCAACAACGCCGGACTGACCCGCGACAACGTGCTGTTCCGGATCAAGGACGACGACTGGGATGCGGTGCTCGATGCGAATCTCCGCGGCGCGTTCGCCGCGATCCGCGCCGCGTCGCGCGGCATGATGAAGCGGCGGTGGGGCAGGATCATCAACATCGCCAGCGTCGTGGGCATTGTCGGCAACAAGGGACAGGCGAACTACGCGGCGAGCAAGGCGGGACTGATCGGACTGACCAAATCCGTGGCAAAGGAGCTCGCGTCGCGCAACATCCTGGCGAACGTCGTCGCTCCCGGTTTCATCGAGACGGACATGACGGCGGCGATGACGGACGAGGCGAAGCAGACGTTGTCGGCGCAGATCCCGCTCGCGCGACTCGGCACCCCCGACGATATCGCGGGGCTGGTCGCATTTCTGTCGTCTGATTTCTCGGCGTACATCACGGGCCAGGTGTTCGTGGTGGACGGTGGGATGGTGATGTAGCTGAAGTGACACCGGCCGTCGTGGCACGCTAGATTATTCGCGCACTATCAACACCCACACGCACTCCACAGCAGAGAGAGGAACGCCCCCATGGCTGACAACGCTCAGAAGGTCCGCGACATCATCGAGAAGGAGCTCGGCGTCGAGCGCGAGAAGCTCACCGACCAGGCCAGCTTCATCGAGGATCTCGGCGCCGACAGCCTCGACATCGTCGAACTGGTGATGGAGTTCGAGAAGGAGTTCAACATCGACATTCCGGACGAGGACGCGGAGAAGCTGCGCACCGTCGGCGATGCGGTGAACTACCTGAACCAGAAGATCGGGAGCAACGCGTAATGAAGCGAAGGGTCGTCGTCACCGGACTGGGGGCGATCACGCCGGTCGGGAATGACGTGGCGGCGGCCTGGCGCGCGCTCATCGCCGGCACGTCGGGGGCGGCGCCGATTACCAAGTTCGACGCGTCGACGTTTCCGGTGCGTTTCGCGTGCGAAGTGAAGGGCTTCGACCCGCTGCAGTACATGGACCGCAAGGAAGCCAAACGCGCCGACATGTACACGCAATACGCGGTCGCCGCGTCGGTGCAGGCCATGGCGGACGCCGGGCTTGCGTCGGGCACGTACGACGTCAACCGCACGGGCGTCATCGTCGGCAGCGGCATTGGTGGCCTCAAGAGCTTCGAGGAGCAGCACGACATCTATCGGGAGCGCGGCGCCAGCAAGATCAGCCCGTTTTTCATCCCGATGTTCATCGCCGACATTGCCGCCGGCGTCGTCTCGATGCGCTTCAACGCGCGCGGACCGAACTACGCGACCGTCTCGGCCTGCTCGACGAGCGCGCATGCGATCGGCGACGCATTTCGCTCGATCCAGTACGGCGACGCTGACATCATGATCACCGGCGGTGCCGAGGCGACCGTCACGCCGATGGCGATTGGCGGCTTCGCCAACATGACGGCGCTCTCCGAGCGGAACGACAGTCCGGAAACCGCCTCGCGGCCGTTCGACGCCACCCGCGATGGCTTCGTGATGGGCGAGGGCGCGGGGATCGTCATTCTCGAGGATCTCGAGCACGCGCAGAAGCGCGGGGCGCGCATCTACGCCGAGATTTCCGGCTATCGCGCCACGGGCGACGCGTATCATCTGACCGGCCAATTGCCCGAGCACGAAGGGCTGCAGCGCGCCATGCGCGGCGCGCTCGCCGACGCCCGGTTGCTGCCCGGCGACATCGACTACGTCAATGCGCACGGCACATCCACGCCGCTCAACGACGCCAACGAAGCGAAGGCAATCAGCTGCGTGTTCGGCGAGGCGGCGCGCCGCTTGAGCATTTCCTCGACGAAATCGATGACGGGGCACATGCTCGGTGCCGCGGGCGCAGTCGAGTTCATCGCGTCCACGCTCGCCATTCGCGACAGCGTCGTGCCGCCGACGATCAATCACACGACGCCCGATCCCGAGTGCGGCGACCTGGACTTCACGCCGAACACCGCGTCGCGTCGCGAAGTGCGCGCGGCGTTGAGCAACAGCGCAGGTTTCGGCGGCCACAACGTCACGCTCGCCGTTCAACGTTTCGAGGAGTAGCGCCGTGCCGGCTCCCGTGCAGCTCGACCGAAAGCTGATCAGCGATCCGGCGCTCGCCCCGATTGCCGACAAAGTCGAACACGGCGAGCGGCTGACGCAGGCGGACGGCGTGACGCTATTCGAGAGCGGCGACCTCCTCGGCATCGGCCACATGGCCGACGCGGTCAATCGCGCCCGCAACGGCCTTCGCGTCACGTTCGCGGCGAATCATCACATCAATCCGACGAACATCTGCACGCTGCGGAAGACATGCGTCTTCTGCTCGTACGCACGACTGCCGAAGGAAGATGGCGCGTACCGCTACACGATGGAGCAGGTGTACGCGGAAGCAGCCACGGCGAACAGCACGATGACGCGCGAGTTCCACATCGTCGGCGGTCTCGACATGAAGGCGGGCCTCGCGTACTACACGGAGATGTTCCGCGGGCTCAAGGAGCGCTACCCCCAGGTGCACATCAAGGCGCTCACCGCGGTGGAGATCGCGCACGTGGCGCGGATCTCCAAGCTGTCGGTGCGCGATACGCTGATCGCGCTGCGCGAGGCGGGGCTCGATACCATGCCCGGAGGCGGCGCGGAGGTGTTCAGCCCGGGCGTGCGCGCCACGATCGCCGACAAGAAGCTCTCCGGCGAGGAATACATTCGCGTGCACCGCGAAGCGCACGAGCTGGGCATCCGCACCAACTGCACGATGCTCTACGGCCACGTCGAAACGTACGCCGATCGCATGAATCATCTCGCCATGCTGCGCGACCTGCAGGACGAAACGGGCGGCTACCTCGCGTACATTCCGCTCGCGTATCACCCCGACAACAACGAGCTGGGTGAAACGCTACACCGCACCGGCATGGCGACCACGGGCTTCGACGATCTCAAGAATCTCGCCGTCGCCCGGCTCTTTCTCGACAACTTCGACCACATCAAGTCGCACTGGATCATGGTCACGTCGTTCATCTCGCAGACGTCGCTCGCCTTTGGCGTGAATGATCTCGAGGGAACGGTGGTGCGCGAGAAGATCTACCACGAAGCCGGGGCGCACACGCCGCAGGGCATGACGCTCGAGCAGATCCTGCGCCTCATCCGCGGAGCACGCCGCATTCCGGTGGAGCGCGATTCGTTCTACCAGGTGCTACGCACGTTCGACGAACCCGTCGCGGCGTAGGGAGGCCAGCGTGCGCGTCGGGCGGATTCCCTATATCAACTGTTACCCCGTCTACGGCGCGATCGACCGCGGCGTCGTGCCGATGCACGCCGAGCTGGTCGACGGCGTTCCGACGGTGCTCAATCACGCCATGGCCGCCGGCACGCTCGACGTCAGCGTCATCTCCGCGGTCGAGTACGCGCGCGACGCCTCGAAGTATCTGCTACTGCCCGATCTGTCGATCTGCAGCGACGGTCCGGTGCGAAGCGTGGTGCTGTTCTCCAGGCGTCCAGCCGCCGAGCTGCACGGCCGTCGCGTGCTGGTGAGCCGCAGCTCGATGACCAGCGTGGCACTGCTCGAGCTGCTGTTCGAGCACGTGTGGGACGCGAAGCCGGCGTTCATTCCGAGCAACGCCGAGCTGGTCGACGTGGCGCGCTTTGGCCAAGAGGAGCACGACGCGCGCCTCGTGATCGGTGACGCCGCACTGCACCTCTGGTCGCGCCTGCGGTCACCGGAGCTCTACGCGCCCGACGAAACGCTGTCCGAGTATCGGTACGCGTACGATCTCGGCGCCGAGTGGAAGAACTGGACGGAGCTGCCGTTCGTGTTCGCAGTGTGGGTCGCACAGCGCACGACCGCCGTCGCCGAGGCGCTCGCCGTGCATGCCGGCCTGATCGCGTCACGCGACTGGGGCCTGCAGCACGTCGATACGCTCGCCGCACAGGCCGCGCTCGCGACGGGCGTGCACAAGTCCGTGTGTCACGAATATCTGTCCGGTCTGGATTACGGACTCTCGTACAAGCACCTGGCGGGTCTCACCGAGTTCTTTCGCCGCCTCGTGCTTGCCGGCAAGGTTCCGAACGGCTCGCTGGCGTTCCTGCCGGCGGCGTGATTCTAGTTGCCAGGTACTGGGGACTAGGTTCTAGCGGGGTGCTGCTGGCTGCTAGCCGCCACACGCTCGCCTTCAAAATTTCGCAGCACTAGTCACCAGCACCCAGCGACCCACCAGCGTCCAGCTTCCAGCATCCGCAATGACTGACCTCCTCGACTTCTACACCAACGCCTCCTTGATCGAGCTCGGCGCCGAAGCGGATCGCGTCCGGCGCGAGAAGCATCCCGAGGGGATCGTCACCTACATCGTCGACCGCAACATCAATTACACGAACGTCTGCGTCGCCGATTGCGGATTCTGCGCGTTCTATCGCCGTCCAAAGCACGCCGAGGGCTGGACGCTGTCGTACGAGCAGATCGGCGCCAAGATCGACGAGGCGAAGGAGCTCGGTGCCATTCAGATCCTGATGCAGGGCGGTCACAATCCCTACATCCCGTTCGAGTGGTATCTGGATCTGCTCAAGTACATCAAGACGTATCATCCGATCCACATCCACGGGTTCAGTCCGAGCGAGGTCGACTTCTTCGCCAAGACGTTCCGCATGGATGCGCGCGACGTCATTCGCGAATTGATGAAAGCCGGCCTCGATTCCATTCCGGGCGGCGGCGGCGAGATCCTGGTGCAGCGCGTGCGCGACCTCGTCGCGAAGAAGAAGGCGGGCGCCGACCGCTGGCTCGAGATCATGGAGCTCGCGCACAACGAGGGAATGAAGACGTCGGTGACGATGATGTACGGCATCGGCGAGACGCTCGCCGAGCGCATCGAGCACCTCGAACGCGTGCGCGAGCTGCAGGCGCGCACCCACGGGTTCACGGCGTTCATCTGCTGGCCGCTCCAGCCGGAGAACACGCCGACGATGTCGCACATGCCGAAGACCGACGCGGTCGAGTACCTGCGTACGGTCGCGATCGCGCGCATCGTGCTCGACAACGTCCCCAATCTCCAGGCGAGCTGGGTGACGATGGGCATGAAGATCGGCCAGGCGGCGCTGCGCTTCGGCTGCAATGATTTCGGTTCGCTCATGATCGAGGAGAACGTCGTCTCGGCGGCAAACACGACGCACCGCACGACGACGACCGAGATCGAGCATCTCATTCGCGACGCCGGGTTCCGTGTGGCTCGGCGCCGCCAGGATTATTCCGTGCTGCAGGAGATCGGCGCGCCGTCATCCGCCGGCGCGCGCGCGTTGGCCGGCAGCAGCGCAGTCGGCGCCGAACCCGTCGCCGCCGCGTGAGCGAGCAGCGGCCGGCTGGCGCACAGCGTACCGGAATCGGTTATGACTCGCATCGCTTCGAGCCGCCCGGCCCGCTGATCCTCGGCGGCGTGCCCATTCCGAGCGACGTGCACCTCCACGGTCACTCGGATGGCGATGCCGCCGCTCACGCCATCACCGACGCGATCCTCGGCGCCGCAACTGCCGGCGATATCGGCGAGATGTTCTCCGACCGCGATCCGGCGAACGAGAACAGGGATTCGCTCGAGATGCTCCGCGCCGCCGTGGCGCGCGTCAACGCGGATGCGTGGCGTGTGGCGCACGTGGATCTGGTGATCGTGGCCGAACGCCCGCGCATCGCATCGCATCGTGAGCTGATGCGCGAGCGGTTGTCGCAGGCGTTGGGCGTGTCGCCGGGCGACGTGAGCATCAAGGGCAAGACGAACGAGGGCCTGGGCTGGATCGGCCGCGGCGAGGGCATCGCGTGCATCGCCGTCGCAACGTTGATCGGCGCCGAGCAGACGAACGCCGACCGCAGCCGCTGAGGTGTCGGGAGTCATCATGCTGGACGAAGCGGTGTCTCGGCGCTTTCAGCTCGATCGGTTCGCCGATTACCTGACGCTGGAGCACGGCACTTCGCCCCGCACGCTCGAGGCGTACGGACGCGACGTCGCCAGGCTGGCGGAGTTCGCGCAACTCAAAGGCGCGCCGACGCCGCTGGACATCACGACGCGTCTCCTCCGCGAATTCGTGTTCCACCTCAAGGACATCGGCCTCGCGCCGTCCTCGATCCGCCGGAGCATCTCGGCCACGCGTACCTATTTCAGATTTCTGCTGGCCGACGGCATCGTGGTGCGCGACCCCAGCGAGCGATTGGAGACGCCGAAGCGGTGGCGCACGTTGCCCGACGTGCTCACGGTCGAGGAAGTCTCGCGACTGCTGGCCGCGCCGACGCTGGATGACCCGCTGGCGTTCCGCGACCGCGCGATGCTCGAGCTGGCATACGGCGCCGGGCTTCGCGTGTCGGAGTGGATCACGCTCGCCGTGCGCGACGTGCTGATGGAAGACAAGCTCGTTCGCGTGTTCGGCAAGGGGAGCAAGGAGCGCCTGGTGCCGATCGGACGCTCGGCCATCGCCGCCGTTGCGACCTACGTGCGCGAGTTGCGCCCGCGCCTCGAGAAGGGCAGCGGGGAAGGCGTTCTCCTGCTCAACGCGCGTGGCGAGCCCCTGTCGCGCATGGGCGCGTGGAAGATTCTTCGGCGCTACGTCGAGCGCGCCGGGATCGAGAAGGCCGTGTCGCCGCACACGCTACGGCACTCGTTCGCCACGCACTTGCTCGAAGCGGGCGCCGACCTTCGCGCGGTGCAGGAAATGCTTGGACACGCAGATATCTCGACGACGCAGATCTACACGCACGTGGATCGGGAGTACCTTCGGCGGGTACACCGCGAGTATCATCCGAGGGGCTGATCTAGCGGCTGGGTACTAGGTCCTGGTTGCTAGAGGGCGGCTAGTTCCAGGACGGTAGCCACCATTCGCTCACCGCCATGGCCTCGTAGCACCTGGCACCCAGCGTCCAACAACCCGCCCAGTACCGAGCACCTGGCACCTCGTCACCAGCATGATTCTCGTCATCGACAATTACGATTCTTTCACGTACAACCTCGTCCAGTACCTCGGAGAGCTGGGGGCGGATGCGGTGGTGCGGCGCAACGACGCCATTACCGTGGACGAGATCGGAACGCTGGCGCCGTCGGCCATCGTCATCTCGCCCGGACCGTGCGCGCCGGCGCAGGCCGGGATCACGGTGGATGCGATCCGGCGTTGGGGCAGCTCGATCCCCACGCTCGGCGTCTGCCTCGGACATCAGGCGATCGGCGAGGCGTACGGCGGAAGGGTCGTGCGCGCCGACCGCGTGATGCACGGCAAAACCTCGCGCGTCCAGCACGACGGCACCGGTGTGTTCGCCGGACTTCCGTCGCCCTTCGTCGTCATGCGCTACCACTCGCTGATCGTCGAGCGGGAATCGCTGCCGGAGTGCTTCGACGTCGTTGCCGTCGCGGATGACGACCCGTCGGAGATTCACGGGATGAAGCATCGGGATCATCCCGTGTACGGCGTCCAGTTCCACCCCGAATCGGTGATGACGCAGAACGGCAAGGAGCTGCTGCAGAATTTCCTGGAGATTGCACGTTGATCCGCCGCCTCTCGTGGGCGGTTTCGGCATTCCTGCTCATCGCTGTCTCGACCGGCGTACGAGCCCAGGTAGCCATTCATTTTGGCGATGCGGGCTCCGGGGCAGGGCCGGCGCTGCTGCAGCAAGCGGTCGCGCAACCGCACATCGTGCTCGTCGCCACGGATGGCGAAGCGCACTTGCCGCACGACAGCACGTATCGCCAGACCGTGATCGTCCTCGGCGGAGACGCCATCGTCGATGGCAACGCGATCGCGGACGTGATCGTCGTCGACGGCGATCTGTACATGCATCCTGGCGCGCGAATCGCCGGCCGAGCGGTGGCGATCGGCGGCGGCGTGTACGAGTCGGGGCTTGCGACCATTGCGGGCGGAATCCGGTCCTTTCGAGATTTCACATACGATATCGCGCGTGCACCCGACGGCTACACGCTGACGTACCGCTCACTGATCACGGCGCGGCGCGATCCGTTGGCCGTGCTGGCGTTGCTCGGCCGAACGCTGCCTGGCTACGATCGCACCAATGGTCTGTCCATCGGGCTGGCCCCGGAATTCGCCATTCCCGCCACGACCATCACCGTGCAGCCGCGCGTGATGTACCGCTCGGAGCTCGGCGCATTCGATCCGTCGGCCGACGTCACGGCCGAACTCGACGCTCGCAGCGAGCTCCGCGCCAGCATCGGCCGCGGCACCTTCACGAACGATGCCTGGATCCGCCAGGACATCCTGAACAGCCTCGAGGCGCTCGTGCTCGGCGAGGACACGCGCAATTACTTCCGCGCCACGCGCGGCGAGGCGACGGTTTCCCGGCGCTGGCAGTCGGATCGCGTGACAGTCGAGCCATACATCGGCGCCCGGGCCGAGCGCGCCGAGAGCGTGCGGCCGAGTCTCGGCGCCACCGGCGGTCCATGGAGCTTCTTTGGGCGAGACGATTCGCTCGACATGCTGCGGCCCAATCCACCGATCGACGCCGGAACGACGGAGTCGGCGCTCGCCGGTGCGACCGCAACCTGGAACGTGCAGGACATCATGGCGCAACTGCGCCTCGACGAGGAGCTCGGGACGTTCAACCGACGGAGCGGCGACCTCGGGCCTGATGATCGGTTTGCGCAGACGACCGCGGACGGTCGCATCACGTTTCCGACATTCAGCACGCAGACGTTCTCGCTGCACGGACACGCGGTGCTCACGACGCACGGCGCGACGCCGCGACAGCGCTGGGCCTACGTCGGCGGGCCGAGCAGCATTCCGACCATCGACATGCTGTCGCAGGGCGGGGACGAGCTGCTCTACTTCGATGCGCGGTACAATATCCCGATCGAGCGATTCATGCTCCCGCTGATCGGCCCGCCGGTGCTCACCGTGCGCGAGGTTCTGGGGGGCGCCTCATTCGGCGCGTTCCCGACGTTGCAGCAGGCGACTGGCGTGAGGCTTTCGGCCAGCCTGATTTACGCCGAGCTCCTGGTCGATCCGGATCGCGGACGCTGGCATTTCGGATTCGGGATCGCGTTGCCGCACGAATAGGCGCTCGCGTTTGCGCCGGCCCCTGTGCGGGACTACGTTTCAGAGCGTGAAATTTGCGGCTGTGTGCGCCCCCAGACTTCCCACCGAGCGCCACGTATGAAGACGCTCGCGGTCATCCCAGCCAGGCTGGGCGCCACCCGCCTCCCCCGCAAGCCGCTCCGGCTGCTCGGCGGCGTCCCACTCGTCATCCGGGTCTGGGAGCGCGTCCTTGGACTCGACGTCGTCGACCGCTGTCTCATCGCCACCGACAGCGACGAAGTCGCGCAGGTTGTCAACGAGTACGGCGCCGAAGTCGTGATGACTTCATCCGACCATCCATCGGGCACGGACCGGGTCGCCGAGGTCGCGCGGCGGCCCGAGTATGCCGACTACGACGTCGTCGTGAACGTGCAGGGCGACGAGCCGTTCGTGTCCCGCACCGCGATTCTCGGCGCCACGCGTCTGGTGACCGACGGCGCATTTCCGATCGGCACCGCGGCCGCGCTGGCGAACGCCGACGTGCTCGCCGATCCGAACGTCGTCAAGATCGTGGCCGACTCGAACGGCCGCGCGCTGTATTTTTCGCGCGCGCCGATTCCGTTTCTGCGCGCGTCCGGCGATCGCGCCGACGTGTCGCTGCTGCACCAGTACGTCTGGCAACACATCGGCGTGTATGCGTACGCGCGCACGGCCCTCCAGAACTGGGTATCGCTGCCGCCGGCGCCGCTCGAGCTGATCGAACGTCTCGAGCAGCTTCGCCCGCTCACCGCCGGCACGCCCATTGGCATCTCGCTGATCGACGAAAAGATGGCACCGGGCATCGACACGGACGAAGATCTCGAGCGCGCCAATCGCGCCTGGACGGATTTCACCACAGGATGACATCGATGCAGATCGCGCAACGTCCTCAGACGACCAAGTACATCTTCGTCACCGGCGGCGTGGTATCGTCGCTCGGCAAGGGTATCGCCGCAGCCTCGCTCGGTCGATTGCTCGTCGAGCGCGGGCTGCGCGTGTCCATGCTGAAGTTCGATCCGTACCTCAACGTCGACCCGGGCACGATGTCGCCGTTCCAGCACGGCGAAGTGTTCGTGACTGATGATGGCGCCGAAACGGATCTCGATCTCGGCCACTACGAGCGGTTCATCGATCGTGCGCTGTCGCAGGCGAACAACGTCACGACGGGACGCATCTACCTGAACGTGATCTCGAAGGAACGCCGCGGCGAGTTTCTCGGCTCGACGGTGCAGGTCATTCCGCACATCACCGACGAGATCAAGGCAGCCATTCGACGACTGGCGCCGGAGAACGACGTCGTCATCGTCGAAGTAGGCGGCACGGTCGGCGACATCGAGTCGCTGCCGTTTCTCGAGGCCATTCGCCAATTCCGCGCCGACGTCGGGCGCGACAACGCGCTGTTCGTCCATCTCACGCTGCTGCCGTACATCGCCGCGGCGGGCGAGATCAAGACCAAGCCGACGCAGCACTCGGTGCGCGAGTTGATGCAGATCGGAATTCAGCCGGACGTGCTGATCGTGCGCACGGAGCGGCCGATCTCGGAAGAGATCAAGCGCAAGATCGCGCTCTTCTGCAACGTGGAATTCGGCGCCGTGATCGAGAGTCCGGACGTGCGCACCATCTACGAGATTCCGCTGCGCTTCCACGAGCAGGGACTCGACGGCAAGGTGCTGCAGAAGCTCGGGATCGATCGCCCCGATCCGTCACTCGCCGCCTGGCGCGAGCTGGTGCAGCGCGTGCTCGTCCCGCACGAGCGCGTACGCATCGCCGTCGTCGGCAAGTACACGGACTATACGGACAGCTACAAGAGCGTGCAGGAAGCACTCATTCACGGCGGCATCGCCAACGACGTCGGCGTCGATATCCAGTGGATGTCGAGCGAGAACTTTCTCGAGCCGGGCCGCGCTGCCGAGATCCTGTCCGGCGTCGACGGACTTCTAGTGCCCGGTGGCTTCGGCGTGCGCGGCGTCGAAGGCATGGTCGAGGCAATCCGCTTCGCGCGCGAGAACGGCCTGCCGTTCTTCGGCATCTGCCTCGGCATGCAGACGGCGATCATCGAGTACGCGCGCAACGTGCTTGGACTCGACGACAGTCATTCGTCGGAGTTCGCACCGGAGTGCGACAATCCGGTGATCTCGCTCATGGAATCGCAGCAGCACGTCACGGACATGGGTGGCACCATGCGACTCGGTGCCTATCCATGTCGCCTCGGCCGTGGAACGCGCGCCGCGGAGGTGTACGGACAGGCCGAAGTGAGCGAGCGTCACCGGCATCGCTATGAAGTCTCGAATGCCTACCGCGACCGCTTCATCCAGCACGGCATGCGACTGAGTGGACTGTCGCCCGATGGCCAGCTCGTCGAGATCGTGGAGCTGGAAAACCATCCCTGGTTCATCGGCTGCCAGTTTCATCCGGAGCTGCAATCGCGTCCGACGCGTCCGCATCCGCTGTTCGCCGGCTTCATCGCTGCGGCCACGCGAGCCAGGCACCGCCAGAGCAGCGGTCGGCGTCAAGCCGCGCTCGTGGAAGCGGCGGACTGACACGTGCCTCCGCACTTTCGTCTCGACGCGCTGTTTCTCATCGCCGGCCCGTGCGTGCTCGAGGACGACGCGCTGAACCTCCGCGTCGGCGAGCACCTCGCCCGGCTCGCCGAGTCTGTGCCGGGCGGCATCGTCTTCAAGGCGAGCTTCGACAAGGCCAATCGCTCCAATGCCGGCGCGCATCGCGGCCCGGGGATCGATGAAGGGCTCGCCGCGCTCGATCGCGTGCGCGCGGCGACGGGACTACCGATTCTCACCGACGTGCATCTGCCGGAACAATGCGCACCCGCGGCGCACGTCGTCGACGTGCTGCAGATCCCCGCATTTCTCTGTCGTCAGACCGATCTGCTCGTCGCCGCCGGCCGCACGAAGAAGGCGGTGAACGTCAAGAAAGGGCAGTGGATGCACCCCGAGGGCATGCGCGGCGCGATCGAGAAGGTGCGCGGCGCCGGCGCCAGGGATGTCGCGCTCACCGAACGCGGCACCTTCTTCGGCTACGGCGATCTCGTGGTCGACATGCGCGGTTTTGCGAGAATGCGCGAGGCCGCCGACACGCCGGTCATCTTCGACGCAACGCACAGTGTGCAACGCCCGGGGCAGGGGGCCGGCGGCTCGAGCGGGGGCGCGCGCGAGTTCATACCGCCACTCGCACTTGCCGCGGTCGCTGCCGGTGCCAACGGACTGTTCATGGAAACCCACCCGACGCCGGATATCGCGCCGAGTGATGGCCCGAACATGATTCCACTCGACAAACTCGACGAGCTCGTGGCGCGCGCAGTCGATATCTGGGACCTGGTGGCCCGATGATCGACCCGGCGCTCGCACGATCGATTCGGCTCGTCGCCTTCGACGTCGACGGCGTGCTGACCGACGGCGGCATCTACCTCGGCGACGTCGACGGCCGGCGCATGGAGTTCAAGCGCTACGACATCCAGGACGGACTCGGCATCTCGATGCTGCGCCTGGTCCACATGCCGGTCGCGATCGTCACCGGCCGCGTGTCGGAGAGCGTTCGCCTTCGCGCGCAGGAGCTGCGCGTCGACGACGTCGCACAGGATCCGGATGGCTACAAGCTCGCGGGCTTTCTGCGCATCGTCGAGCGACACCGGCTCACGCCCGATCAGGTCGCGTTCGTCGCCGACGACTTTCCGGACATGGCGTTGCTGCGACTGGTCGGCTTGCCCGTCGCCGTCGGCAACGCCGCGCCGGAAATCAAGGCGATCTGCACGCATCATCTTCGGAACGTCGGCGGCCGGGGCGCCGTGCGCGAATTCGTCGAAGATTTTCTGAAGGCTCGCGGTGAGTGGGAAACCGCGTGGAACCGATACGTGGATGCGCGGTCGCAGCCGACGAACGAGGGTGCCGCATGAGCGCGGCGGAAATCGTCGACCGCGGCCGGCGCGTGATGCGGCTGGAAGCCGAGGCGCTCACGGCCATCGAGCAGCGGCTCGGCGGCGAGTTCGCGCGAGCCGTGGAGCTGATCGCGGGCTCGCCGGGGCGCGTGATCGTCGCCGGCGTCGGCAAATCCGGGCTGATCGGCCGAAAGATCGCCGCCACGCTCACCTCCACCGGCACGCCAGCCACGTTTCTGCATCCGTCTGACAGCGTCCACGGAGACCTGGGCATCGTCGGCCAGGACGACGTCGCCCTGTTGCTGTCGAAGAGCGGTGAATCCGACGAGCTGCTGGCTCTCGTGGCGCATTTGAAGCGATTCGGGGTACGAACCATCGCCATCACCGGCGCTCCAACGTCGTCGCTCGGCCGACACTGTGACGTCACCCTCGATGCCGGCGTCCGCGAGGAAGCCTGCCCGCACGATCTTGCACCGACGACCAGCACGACCGCGGCCCTCGTGCTGGGCGATGCGCTGGCGGTGGCACTGCTGCAGGAAAAGGGCTTTCAGCGCGAGGATTTCGCCCGGATTCACCCGGGGGGTGCCCTGGGACGAAAGCTCGTGACCGAGGTCGAGGAGATCATGTTGCGCGAGGAGCTGCCCGTGTTGCAGAACGAAGCCACGATGCGCGAGGCGATCGTCACGATTGCCGAGCGGCGCGGTATCGCGATCGTCGTCGATCGCGAGCGCCGCGTCGAGGGCGTCGTCACGGCGGGCGATCTCAGTCGGCTGATCGAACATGGCGGCGACATCTTTCCAATTCCCGTGCGCGACGTGATGACGCGTGCGCCCAAGATCGCACGCACTGGCGAGCTGGCCAGCGCGGTCGCGTATCGGATGGAGGAGCACGGCATCATGGCCATGCCGGTCGTCGACGACGCGCAGCACCTCGTTGGCGTCGTACATCTGCACGATCTCATGCGCGGGCGGGTCGTCTGAACGGGCGCGTGGTCACCCTGCTCGCGGCCGTGCTCGGCCTGGCCGTCGCTTCGTGCCGCGACGCGAAGCAGCCGCCGGTCGCCGCCATGCCGGCAATCGCCGACAGCGCCGACCAGGTGCTCCAAGGCGTGCACTATCTGATGTCGAGCGGCGGCATTCAGCGCGCCGAGCTGCGGGCCGACACCGCGTACGTGCTCGACGATCAGACGCGGTTTGATCTGCGCAACACGAACGTGACGTTCACGACGGAGACCGGCGCGCCGCAGGGCACGATGCAGGCACGCCGCGGCATGTACAATCTGCGATCGCAGGTACTCGAGGGCCGCGGCGACGTCGTCGTCAAGCTCGTCGACGGACGCACGCTGCGCACACCACACGTGACGTACAACCAGCTCGCGCACCTCATCAGCAGCGACACGTCGTACACGATGACGCGCGGCACCGACTCGCAGAGCGGGATCGGCTTCTCGTCCAACGAAAGCTTCACCCGCTTCACCTGCTTGCGGAATTGCGGCGGCAACATGTCGTTGTTACTGCCGTCGAAGTGAGGCGCGGCAGCGTGCGCGCAATCGTCGCGGGGCTCGCGTTTGCCGTCCTGTCGGCCGTCGGTCCCGAGCTCGGCGCGCAACAGACGCAGTGCACGCTCGTGCAGCAGCCCACTACGCGCTTGACCGTCGACAGCACGGCGGAAGGGCAGGTCGCGTTCGTCGGCGGCGGGGTGTTGATCCGATGTCCAGCGCGCGGCATCACGCTGCGCGGCGACAGCGCCGAGGAGCATCCCGACCGCGACGTGATGATAGGCAGCGCGGTGTATGATGAGCCGCGGCTGCACGTTACCGCGGATTTCCTCAATTACTTTCCGTCCGATGAGCGGGTCGTCGCGTCCGGCCACGTGCACGGCCGCCTGCCGAGCGGCTCGACTCTCGACGGACCACAGGCGGAGTGGTTGCGGGTGACGCCGTCACGCCCACGCCAACAAATGCGCGCGATTGGCCGGCCGACGATCACGATCGTCGAGCAGGATTCCGCCGGGCGTCCAGCGCCGCCGACGACCGTGATCGCCAACAATGTGTTCATGGACGGCGACAGCCTGATTTACGGCGGCGGCCAGGTCGTCATCACGCGGCCGAACATCGGCGCCACCGCCGACTCGGCCTTCATCGACGAAGCGCACGAGACCATGCGGTTGCTGCGGAACCCGACGGTCACCGGCACGCAGGGACGTCCGTACAAGTTGACCGGCGACATCATCGACCTCTTCTCGCACAACCGAAAGCTCCAGCGGGTGCTCTCCCGCTCCAACGCGACGGCCCTGAGCGACTCGATGACGCTGAGCGCCGACACGATCGATCTCCGCGTTCGAAACGAGGCGCTCGACCATGCGTATGCCTGGGGACCAAGTCGCGCGCACGCCGTGTCGCCGACGCAAACGCTCGTCGCGGATTCGCTCGACGTCGACATGCCCGGTCAGAAGGTGGAGCGCGTTCTCGCGATTCGAAACGCGTTTGCGCAGGGCAAGCCCGATACGACGCATTTCAAGCTCGAGGCGCCCGACACGACCGATTGGCTGAAGGGAGATACGATCACGGCGCACTTCGACACGCTTGCACGCGACACAACCGCGCGCGCACCAAAGGACACGTCCAACGCGCCGGCTATCCGGCAGCTCGTTGCGTCCGGGCACGCGAGCGCGTTGTATCACATGACGCCCAGCGACACCACGATTCATCGACCAGCCATCAACCACGTGACGGCGCGGATCATCACGATTGATTTCCAGAACAGGCAAGTGACGACCGTGTCCACCGTCGATTCCGTATTTGGAATCTTTCTCGAGCCGCGAGCGGACAGCACGGCCCGGCGCGCCAAGGCGCAACCACAAAAGCCCGGTACGGCAACACCGTCCCCGCGGCCCGTGACGCCAAAACGTCCGCCGGCCGGTGAGACGCCGACGTCGCCGTCGACGCGCGAGGAGCGCCGGTGAGCGGCCGCATCGAGTCGGCGCGCGTTCGATCGCTGGTCGAGCAGCTGGCGCGCGGCGATCGCTCGACCGCGCTCGCCTTGCACGCGCTGATCACCGTTGCCGACGGCGCCGGGTGTGCGCCGTTCGACCGTGTGGCCATCGTCTACCGCGACGACCATCTCGCGGCGCTCCGGGCGGCCGGACGCGACGCCGATCGCGAGGCGGGCCGGCTGAGCCTGGACGAAGTGCGAAAGCACCTGGCGACGTCAGTCTTGCCTCGGCTGGCGGCGGATGGCGTGGTCGTTCTGCCGGAAGCCGGCCTCGAGGGCGGCGACGATTCTGTGCGATTCGTCGGCGCGCGGTGGACCGAAATCGCCGCGAATCGGACCGAGCTCGCGGCGGCGCTTCGCGATACCGGCGAGCACCAGGCGATCGACGAGGCCATCGCTGCCACGCCGCCCTCTGGCACCGTCGCACTCGGCGCAAGCACCCTCGAGGCGCGCGGGCTGGTCAAGACGTACCGCCGGCGCCGCGTCGTCAACGACGTGGCCCTGCGATTGCAACAGGGGGAGATTGTTGGACTGCTGGGGCCGAATGGCGCGGGCAAGACGACGACGTTCTACATGATCGTCGGGCTCATCCAGCCGCTGTCGGGCAGTATCCTGCTGGACGGCGCCGACATCACGTCGATGCCGATGTACAAGCGGGCGCGACATGGGATCGGCTATCTCTCGCAAGAGCCGTCGATCTTCCGGAAGCTGTCGGTCGAAGACAACATCCTGGCGATCCTCGAAACGCTGGATCTGTCGTCCGCCGAGCGCCGTGCCCGGTTGGAGAGCCTGTTGGACGAGTTGAGCATCAAGCACCTGCGGAACAGCAAGGCCTTTGCGTTGTCCGGCGGCGAGCGCCGCCGACTCGAGATCACGCGGGCGCTCGTGACTCAGCCGAAATTCATGATGTTGGACGAGCCGTTCGCGGGAGTCGATCCGATCGCGGTGCACGACATCCAGCAAATCGTCGCCAATCTGCGCCATCGGGGCATCGGAGTGCTGATCAGCGACCATAACGTCGAGCAGACGCTGGACATCGTCGACCGCGCCTACATCATGTTCGACGGACAGGTGAAGGTGTCGGGCACCGTGCGCGAGCTCGTGTTCGACGACACCGTTGCGGACATCTACCTTGGCCCCACGCTCACGGCGCGGTTGCGCGCCAGGTTCGCGGCGGCCGACGAAGGAGAATCGATCGCCTCATGAAAGCTGGACTGTCCCAGAGCACGCAGCTGAAGCAGGAACTGAAGATCAATCCGCGCCTGTATCAGGCGATGGATCTGCTGTACATGCCGCTCCTGGATCTCCAGCAGCACCTCAAACAGGAACTGCTGAACAATCCGTTCCTCGACATGGTCGAGCCGGAGGAAGAGGAAGAGTCCGAAGAGGAGACCGTCGAAGCTGAAGCGCCGGCCGAAACGGAACAGAAGGACAGCAACGACGAAATCGACTGGGAGGAGATCCTCCTCGACGGGTTCGACGCCGGCGGCCGCCGCGAGGAGCACGAGGAGCGCGAGTACTACGAGCCCGTTACCGTCGACAGCCGCAACCTCTCGGACCACCTCATCGATCAGATCACGCTGCTCGATCTCACGCCGCGACAGCAGTTTCTCGCCGACGAGTTCGTGGGCAACATCAACGAGGACGGCTACCTCGCCTGTCCGCCCGAGCAGATCCGCCGCAGCGTCAACGAAGAAGTCGAGCGCGCCGCGGAGGCGGCCGAGCGAGACATCGACGACCTGCCGCTCTACACCGATGCGGAAGTCGACGAGATGCTCGGCATCATTCAGAACCTCGACCCGCCGGGCGTCGGCGCGCGCGACCTGCGCGAGTGTCTCATGCTCCAGCTCAAGGAAGCGGGCCTCGAGCAATCGGTGCCGTACCGCCTCGTGCGCGATTGCTTCGAGGAGCTGATCAACCACCGCTGGAGCGAGATCTCCAAGCGCTTCGGCATCAGCCCGGGCGACGTGCAGAAGGCCGCGGACGAGATCAAGAAGCTCGACCCCAAGCCGGGCCTGATGTACTCCGATGCGAGCGACAACTACATCATCCCGGATCTGATCGTCGAAAAGATCGACGGCCGCTATCACGTCTTTCTGAACGACGCCAATCTGCCGCGCCTCAAGCTGAGCCGCGCCTATCAGGAGATCGCGCGCGACAAGAAGAAATTCGAGGGCGAGAGCAAGGAGTTCATCTCCAACAAGCTCAATTCGGCGAACTGGATGATCCAGGCCATCGAGCAGCGCCGGCAGACGATGCTCAAGGTGATGAACTACATCGTCGACCGGCAGCGCGACTTCTTCGAGAAGGGCGTGCAGCACCTCAAGCCGCTCACGCTGCGCGAGGTGGCCGAGGTGATCAACATGCACGAATCGACGGTGAGCCGCGTGACGAACGAGAAGTTCGTGCAGACGCCGCGCGGCGTGCTGCCGCTCAAGTTCTTCTTTTCGTCCGGACTGTCGACCACCGGCGGCGAGGACGTGTCGGCGCGCGGCATCAAGGCGCAGATCGAGAAGCTCGTCGCCGACGAGGACGCGAAGCACCCCCTCACCGATCAGGCGATCGTCAACATCCTCAAGGAGAGCGGCGTGCAGATCGCGCGGCGCACGGTGGCGAAGTATCGCGATCAGCTGGGCGTGCTCTCCGCACGGATGCGCAAGCGCGTATGACCCTGCCGCCCGGAGCGCGGTCGATGGCAGCCCCTCAAGCGTTCACGCCAACGGTGTCGAGCCGACCGTCGCACGACGTCGACGTCTCCGTGCTCGTGCCCGCCAAGGACGAAGCCGAGAATCTGCCGCTGTTCATGGAGCAGGCGGCCGCGGCGTTCGCCGCCTCGCCGTATCGCTACGAGGTCGTGGTGATCGACGACGGCAGCACCGACCGCACCTGGGCGGTGCTCCAAGAGCTCGCGCACCGGTACGCGTTCCTTCGCATGGCGCGGCATCGTGCCCGCCGCGGCATCGCTGACGCGCTGCGCACCGGCTACCTCGCGGCGCGGGGCGACGTGCTCGTGTTCTATCCCGCCGATTTGCAGTTCAAGCCCGAAGACATTCCGCGGCTCGTCGCCCCGATCATGGCCGGTGAATCGGACATGGTCACGGGGTTCAAGGAAGGGAAGTACGAAAAGGCGTTCGTCTCCGGCATCTACAATCTGCTCAGCCGCTCGCTCTTTCACGTGCCGGTCAAGGATTTGAATTCTGTCAAGGCGTACCGGCGCGAAATCATGGACGGCCTCCCGTCGCGGCCCGACTGGCACCGGTACATGATCGTCATCGCCGCGGCGCAGGGGTTCACGGTGACCGAGATACCGGTCCCGCTGTATCCGCGACATGCCGGCAAATCGAAGTTCGGGTTGTCGCGCATTCCCGTCGGCGTGCTCGACATGCTCGCCGTCTGGTTCGAGCTGCGGTTCGGCCAGAAGCCGCTGCTGCTGTTCGGCATGGTTGGCGCGGGACTCTTCGGGATCGGTGCGTTGGCCGGCTTGATCGCACTCGGCGTGTATTTCGGCGCGGGGGTGGGCTACCGCTCGGTGTGGACGCTCATCCAGACCTGCCTCATTCTCGGCAGCATCTTCTTCGCCACCGGATTGCTCGGCGAACAGATCGCCGGCGAGCGCGCGCAGTTGCGCGAGCTCCGGCGCCAGCTCGACGAGCTCGGGGCCGATCGCATCAGAGATCGCTGATCGCATGAAAGTGCTCTTCCTCACGCACTCCTTCCCGCGCGGCCCCGGGGACGCGGCGGGTTCGTTCGTGCTCCGCCTCGCCGTCGCGCTCCGCGAGGAAGGCATCGACACCAGCGTCGTCGCGCCCGCAACGCGCGGTGTGCCCGACCACGCGCAGCTCGAGAGCATCAAGATCGAACGGTTCCGGTACGCGCCGCGCCGCTACGAGACGCTCGCCTACACTGGCAACATGGCAACGCAGTTTCAGGCGTCGTGGAGCGCGAAGGTCACGATGCTCGGCTTTCTCGGCGCCGAGTTTCGCTGCGCCGTGCACGCCCGCCGCAGCGAGGAACCCGACCTGGTGCACGCACACTGGTGGTTCCCGAATGGCCTCGTGGGCACGTGGCTGAGCCGCATGTCGAACCGGCCGCTCGTCACCACGTTGCACGGGACCGACGTCCGGCTGGCGCGCTCGGTCGCGTTCTCGCGCCCGGCATTCCGTCACGTGCTGCATCACTCGGCCGCCGTCACCGCGGTGTCGCGCTGGCTGGCGTCGGAAGCCCAGGAAGTCGTGGCCGCGCCGGCGCCGATCGTCGCACCGATGCCGGTGGCGACGTCGCTGTTCACTCCCGGCGGCGAACGCTCGCGCGATCGCCTGCTGTTCGTCGGCCGCCTCAATGAGCAGAAGGGAATCGAGCTGCTCCTCCACGCATTGAAGAGCATTCCGGACACGTCGGTGTCCCTCGACATCGTGGGAGACGGCGACGATCGCGCCGCGCTCGAGCAGCTCGCGATCGGACTGCAATTGGGTGATCGCGTGCGCTGGCACGGTGCGCTGCCTCAGCAGCAACTGGTGAATTTCTATCGTCGAGCCGCCGCGCTCGTAGTGCCATCGATCGGGGAGGGCCTCGGGCTCGTTGCCGTGGAAGCGCAACTCTGCGAAACTCCCGTCGTCGCATTCGAGTCGGGCGGCCTGCCCGACGTCGTCCAGCACGATCGCACCGGCGTTCTCGTGAGTGAAGTCGACGCCGCGCCGCTCGCCGCCGCGCTAGTTTCCCTCCTCGAGCGCGATGATCGGGGCGCCTCCCTCGGCGCCGCCGGACGCCTGCACGCGCTCGCCACCTTCGCACCCCAGTCGGTTGCCCGTCGATACGCCGACATCTACCGCAACGCCATCGCCACCTCGCCGCAATAAGCTCTGGATCGCGGTGCAGCTCGTCGTCACCGCGATCATCCTGTGGTTCGTTGCGGTACGATTGATCGACGAATGGCGAAAATTTCGAGGAACCCCCATCGAGGTGCATCCGCGGTGGGGGTTGATCGTGCTGTCGTGCGTCGTGGTGCTCACGACGTACGCGGTGCTCGTCGAAACGTGGCGGCGCATCGTCGTGGGGTGGGGCGAGCGGCTCGGGTTCGTCGACGCGGCGCGCATCTGGTCGGTGTCGGCGCTCGTGCGCTATCTGCCATGGAACCAGGTCTTTCAGGTAGGCGCGTTCGCCGAGCTGGCGCGGCGGCAACGGATCTCGCCAGCGATCGCAGCTGGTGCGGCGCTGATCAACACCGCGGTGAACATCGCGACGGGCTTCGTGGTTGCGCTCGTGGCCGGGTGGGCCGCCGTCGACACGCTGTCGAACGGCCACGCGGTGCTGGGCGTAACGCTCACGGTGATTCTGTTCTGCGGATTGCTGGTACTACCGATGCTTCTGCCGCGCGTCCTCGACGCGATTCGACGTATCACCGGTCGGTCGCTCGACATCGGCACGCTGCCGCATCGTGTGCTGTATCAGGCGGTGGCTGGAAACCTCGTGGCGTGGGTGCTGTACGGGATCGCGCTTCAGCTCTTCGTCGCCGGCATTCTCGGCGTGACCCGCGGCTCGACCGCTGACTACATCGCCGTCTGGGCAGTGGCCTACGTGTTGGGTTATCTTGCGTTCGCAATGCCCGCCGGGATCGGTGCGCGGGAGCTGGCGCTGGTCGATGCGCTGTCCGTGGTTGGCCTGGCGACCGTGGGCCAGGGCGCCGTCATCGCCGTGACGGCGCGGCTGTGGGTGACCGTGTTGGAGATCATTCCCGCTCTGATTTTTCTGGCGCGAGGCACGCGCCGGCGACCCGCGACCTCGAACCTTCGCGATGGCTCGAACTCCTGACCTGAAGCCGACACCCGCGCTGGAGCAGCACGAACCCCGATTCGCCGGCTGGTGGGCAGCGCTCGTGTACGCGATCGCGACGATGACGCTCGCGTATCCGGCGCTGGCGGGACAGTTTCTCGTCAATATCCGCAGCGATCAGTACAAGATCGGATACGCATTTCGTGAATACGCCGCCGCCTGGCTCAGAGCGGGGCACGGCTTTCCGCAGTGGAATCCATATTTGTTCGGCGGCTTGCCGTATGTCGCCGCGATGCACGGCGACATCTTCTATCCCACCTTCCTGCTGCGGATGGTGATGCCGACCGACGCGGCGATGACGTGGGAGTTCGCGATCCATCTCTTTCTTGCCGGTCTGTTCACGTACGGCTTTCTGCGCGCCTGGAGGTTCGGCTTCATGAGCGCGCTGATCGGCGGGCTCGCCTACATGATGAGCGGTCAGATCGCCTCGCTGGCCTCGCCGGGCCACGACGGCAAGCTGTTCGTCAGCGCACTGCTGCCGCTCGCGCTCTGGATGTTGACCCGCGGAGTTCGCGACGGACGCGCGTGGTCGTGGGGCGTGCTCGCGCTGACGATCGGGATGGCGGTGCTCAGTCCGCACCCACAGCTGCTCCAGTACATGCTGCTCTGCAGCGGAGCGTTCGCGCTGTATCTCGCATTCGGCAACTACACGGGAACCGGCGCGCTGCCGCGTGATGTCGCGCTCAAGCGACTCGGACTCGCGCTGGTCGCCGTCGCCATCGGTGCGCTGATCGGCGCGGTGCAGTTCTACCCCGTCATGGAGTACACGCCGTTCTCGCCTCGCGCCGGCGGCCGCGGCTACGACTACGCGACGACGTTCTCCATGCCGATCGAGGAGCTGTTCAACACGTATCTGCCGCAGTTCACTGGAATTCTCGATCACTACTGGGGCCGGAACAACATCCATTTTCACAGCGAGTACATCGGCGCCGCCGTGCTCGTGCTGTTCGGCGCGTGCTTCGGCGCTACGGCTCGAAAGAGCTTCCGGCGCTTCTGGCTGGCCACCGGCGCTGTGGCGTTGGTCTGGGCGCTGGGTGGCTACACGCCGTTGTATCACATCGTCTACGCGATCGTTCCCGGAACGCATTACTTTCGCGCGCCGAGCACGATCTTCTATCTCGTGGCGTTCTCGATAGCGACGTTGTCGGCGATTGGCGTGGAACGCGTGCTCGCCGGAGTCGTTTCGCCGCGGTATGCTGTCATCTGGATCATCGTCGCAGCGGCTGTTGCGGTGCTCGTATCGGTGGGTGCGGTCACCGTGATTGCGCAGGGAGTCGCCGCCGCTATTGCGGCCGCATACCCGGCTGAGCAGCACGCGGCTGTGATCGATCAAGTCATGCAGCGCGTCCACGGCAACGAGAGCGGTGTGATCCTCGGCGCGTGGCGGTCATTCCTGGTTGTACTCGTGGCAGCAGGTCTGCTCTGGGCGTACGCAACCGACCGCCTGACGCGTACCGTCGTCGGTTGGAGCCTGGTCGTGATCGTCGCACTGGATTTGTGGAGTATCGAGCATCTCTACTGGATGTTCTCGCCGCCGGCCGCGGTGCTGTACGCGGGCGATCCGGCAACAGACTACATCGCGAATGCAAAAGAGCCTGGACGCGTGCTGGTGCTGCCGGTGGGAGAGCTGCCCGGTCTCGCACCGGGCGACCCCACGCTCGATGGTTGCTCCGGCGGTACGGGCGGCCCAACGCTGATGGTACACCGGATCCGCAATGTCACAGGCTGCCACGGTAACGAGCTTGGTCGCTATCAGGAGCTCGGCGGCTTCAACGACACGTCCTACGACATCACCCGCTACCTGACGGCCGCTGGCGCGCAGCACGAGAACGTTCAGTACCTCCTGACGAACGCCCCCGACACCGTCATGAGAATCTTCGAAGGCCAGTTGCACTCCGGCACCTTCACGAAGATTCTCGGCCCGGTGAACACGGCTGGGGGTTCGACTGTCTACCTGTACCGCTTTCCCGGGGCGAACCCGCTCGGCTGGGTCGCCGCCTCAATGGTCAAAGGGACTCCGGAGCAGTCAATGGGAACGGTCCTCGCACCGGGCTTCGATCCCGCGCGGGCGGCGATTCTCGACAGCAACTCGACGCTCCCTGCGGTGGCCGTCAGTGCAGTTCCTGCGGCAGCCCAGAATCACGTGACTGCGACATCGTACGCACCGGGCGCCATCGATCTCACGCTCGAGCAGCCGGCGACCGCCGGTCAGGCGCTGGTCGTCTCGGAGAATTACTTTCCCGGCTGGAAGGCGACCGCAGATGGAACACCGGCAGCCGTTGAGCGCATGGATTTCAATCTCATCGGCGTGGCCCTTCCGGCTGGCGCTCGGAGCATTCAGCTTCGGTTCATCGACACGGCGTACGAAACAGGGAAGTGGGTGACGCTGGTCGCATTGCTCCTCGCGCTGATCTGGTGGCTGGCCGGATGGGTCACCAATCGCCGCCACGCGTCCTCGTCGGGCCCGGCGCCATCGGCGGCGTAAGCCCGCAATCCACCACCAGCGGCCGGAGTCACTCGTTTGGAGCGCGCCCTCGTCATCGTGCCCACCTACAACGAGCGCGAGAACATCGCGCGGTTGATGGAGGCCGTCCTGGCGCAGGATCAGCGACTGGAGCTCCTGGTTGTCGACGACGGCTCGCCAGACGGAACCGGTGCCATCGTGGACGGCGAGGCGGAGATCAACCCACGAGTCCATGTGCTCCACCGCGCGCGAAAAATGGGACTCGGCACCGCCTATCTCGCCGGTTTCGCCTGGGCGCTCGAACACGGGTACGATTACGTGTTCGAGATGGACGCCGATTTTTCGCACGACCCGGCGCATCTGCCAGCCTTTCTCCGCGCCATCGAGGAGACGGATCTGGTCCTCGGATCGCGGTATCGCGACGGAAAGGTTACGGTCGTGAACTGGCCGATCGGGCGGCTCATCCTCAGCTACTTTGCGAACGTCTACGCCCGCGCAGTCACCGGATTGCCGGTGTGGGACGCTACAGGCGGCTTCAAGTGCTTTCGCCGTTCGGTGCTCGAAGAGATTGATCTGACGAAAGTTCGCTCGAATGGCTACGCCTTCCAGATCGAGATGAGCTTTCGGGCGTGGAAACGCGGCGCTCGGATCGTGGAGATTCCGATCGTATTCGTCGACCGCACCGAGGGTCAAAGCAAGATGTCGAAATCGATCGTCCGCGAAGCGGTATGGATGGTCTGGCGCCTGAGATGGTGGGCCATGACGAGGCAAATCCCGCAGGGGCCGCCGACCGCGGCCGTCGCGCAATGATCCCATCGGGCCGCAGCTTTTTCAAAATGACCGGCTCGGGCAACGATTTCATCATGATCGATGCTCGGCATGAACCGGCCGGCGAGCTGGCGGATGCGGCCGTCGTCCGGAGGTTGTGCGCTCGCGGCACCGGCGTCGGCGCGGACGGCATCGTCTTTCTCGAGCCCTCCGCGGCTGCGACCATCCGGCTCGTCTACCTGAACGCCGATGGCTCGCGCGCCGATTTCTGCGGGAATGCCACTCTCTGCACGACCCGACTCGCCTCCGAGCTCGGAATCGGAAAGCAGGGCAGTCTGACGATCGAGACGGACGCCGGGGTCATCGCGGCCCGAATCGCGGAGGCGCTCCCGGAGATCGACCTGCAGCCGGTCGGTGAGGTCCAACCGGCGGTGGAGACGATCGGCACCATCCGCGGCGAACGACGAATCGGCTTCGCCCTGGCCGGCGTGCCGCATCTCACGATCCTCTGCGATGACGTATCCACAGTCGACGTCGTGGGGCGCGGTCGGCCATTGCGGCATCATGAGTCGCTGGCGCATGGCGCCAACGTGAACTTCGTTTCACGGGCGGGTGCCGGCTCCGACGGCTGGCGGATGCGAACCTATGAACGCGGCGTCGAGGGCGAAACGCTGGCGTGTGGCAGTGGCGCGGTGGCCACGGCGATTCTCTTGACGGCCTGGAACGAGGCGAATGGCCCGGTTCAGCTCGAGACGAGGTCCGGCAAGCCGCTTCGGGTTCGCCTGAGACGTGAGAATGCGACGTGGAAACCGAGTCTGTCCGGCGAAGGCCGCATCGTCTATCAAGGAATACTTGCGGAGACGTGACCAAACCGTCTAGTTCGCAAGAACTTGGGGAACAGCAACAAATTGACTGCGGTGGAGATAACCGAGTTCTCCACAGTTTTCCCCAGGCTGTAGTTTACATAATACATCTTATACGAACTACGTGGACGCGACGACAGAAAGGCGCCAACTCTCGCTGGCGCCTCGCTGGCTTCCATATGTGATCTGAACTGTCGCCTCGCTAGACAGCTTCCCTCGGCTCGCGAGGTCCGTGTTGTCGGGTCTATCCGACCCCTATTTCGTCGCGACGCGCGCCGTCAGCTCGCCCAACCGAACGCGCGCCTCGGCGCCCAAAGCCTGCGCCTTCGGATCGTTCGCCAGCGCGGTCCAGATCTGTCGCGCCTTGGCCGTGTCGCCAGCTGCCTGATACGCGCGAGCCGCTTTGGCAGTCTCCGAGGCCTTTTCGTTCTCGAAAGCGGTCGTCGCCGCGGCGCTCTCGTACGCCTTGGCCGCGTCCGCCGGCTTGTGCATCTGCATGTAGCCGTCGCCAATCAGGCTCCGAACGCTCGTCTCGACCGGTGAGGCCGCGCCCGATCCAGCCACCTTTTCGAGCAGCGAAATGCCGTCCTGAATCTTGCCGGAGTCGTAGTCGATCTCGGCCAGCGACACCGCCGCCTCGACTCCGGGCAGCGTGTTGCCGTACTGGGAGTAGACCTTTTGGAGGTCGCTCTGCGCCAGCGCCAGATTCCCCGCGACGAGCGATTGCTTGGCCGTCGTCAGCGCCTTGTCGGCGTTGGCTTCCCGAATCTCCCGGGACCGCGTAACGAACCAATACCCGGCGGCAACGATCACGATCACGACCGCGCCGGCCGTGAGCGCCGTTGCGTTGACGCGGGTCCAGTCAAGAAGGGTTTGGGCGCGATCCGCGAGATCGGGATCAGCTTTCGTACGAGGACTCGTCATGTGGAGGTTTGGGAGGAAAGCCAGTGCTCAGTGCCCCTGGCGTGACTCGAACACGCGGCCAACGGTTTAGGAAACCGCTGCTCTATCCATCTGAGCTACAGGGGCAAGATCATGTCGCTGGATGGAGCTCGGTTGCGCACCGGACACACGCTCCGATGCGCAACCGCTAAACCTATCATGAGGACGGGTCTGCCGCGACCGCCGAGCCACTATTCGTAGCGCAGCGCCTGAATCGGGTTGAGACCCGCGGCCTTCCGCGCCGGATAGTATCCAAAGAAAACGCCCACCGCCGCCGAGAAGCCCACCGCAATCGCTACGGCCGATGCGGGCGTCGACGTCGCCCAACCGGTCAGGTGCCCCAGCAACGCGGCCCCGGCGTAGCCAAGCGCGAGCCCGACGAAGCCGCCGAGGAGACTCATCACGACGCTCTCGACGAGGAACTGCGTCAGCACGTCAGATCCACGAGCGCCAATCGCCATGCGCACGCCGATCTCGCGCGTGCGCTCCGTGACCGACACCAGCATGATGTTCATGATGCCGATGCCGCCAACCAGCAGCGAGATCGATGCGATCGCCGCCAGCAGTCCGGACATCACCTTGGTGGTGCTCGTCGCCGCCTCGGCGATCTCCGTCTGGTTCTTGACCGTGAAGTCATCCGATGCGCCGTTCAACTTGTGGGCATCGCGCATGATGCCCTGGACTTCCTCCTCCGCCGCCGGAATGTCCTCCGCCGTCGCCGTGCTCACCAGAATCTGACCGATGCGCACGTTGCCGCTTAGACGGGTCTGCGCCGTCGTATATGGCACGAGCACCACGTCGTCCTGGTCCTGCCCGCCGGCGTTCTGCCCTTTCGTCGCCATCACGCCGACCACCGTGAACGGCACCTTTCCGATCTGAATCTGCGCGCCCACCGGATCCGTTCCGGGGAACAGATTGTTGGCCACAGTCGACCCGATCAACGCCACCTTGCGCGCGGACGAAACGTCTTCATCGCTGAAGAACTCGCCGGAGCTCGGCTGCCAGTTCCGGATCGCCGGATAGTCGGTCGAGACGCCATTGATGCTCGTGCGCCAGTTGGTCGACCCGCCGAGCACTTGCGCCTTGGTCGAGATCACGGGCGACACCGCGGCGATCAACGTGCCCTGCTGCTTGAGCTTCACCGCGTCGTCCACACTGAGCTTGTTGAACGAGCCGGCGCCCTGATTCACGCCGCCCGGCGTTCCGTAGCCCGGCATGACGATGATGAGGTTCGTGCCCAGCCCGTTGATCTGCGACTGAATCATCGTCTGTGCGCCATTGCCGACGGCAACCATCACGATCACCGCGCCGACGCCGATGACGATGCCCAGCATCGTCAGCAGCGTGCGCATCTTGTTCTTCAGAATGCTCGCGCTGGCAACCTTGAACAACGTCGACTGTTTCATGCGGCCTCCTCGAGCAGCTCGGGCAGTTCGGGCAGCTCATCCGGTGATGCGATCTCCATCGTGGCCAGATCGTCCGCCGCTCGGTGGCGTCCTTCGACGAAATGATCGCGAACGATGCGGCCGTCCCGTACCTCGACGACCCGCTTGGCGTACTGCGCCACTTCCGGTTCGTGCGTCACCAGCACGACCGTGATGCCCTGCTCGTTCAACTCCTGGAACAGCGCCATCACTTCCACGGTCATGCGGCTGTCGAGGTTGCCCGTGGGTTCGTCGGCGAGCAGCAGCGTCGGCTGGGTGACGAGCGCGCGCGCGATCGCGACTCGCTGCTGCTGGCCGCCCGACAGCTCGCTCGGCTGGTGATCGAGCCGCTCGCCCAGGCCGACGCGGCGCAATGCCTCGGCGGCCATGCCGCGCGTGTCCAGCTTGCGACCCGTGCGGTCGTACAGCAGCGGAAGCTCGACATTGTCGATCGCGGTCGTCCTCGCCAACAGGTTGAAGCCCTGGAACACGAAGCCGAGCTTCTGATTGCGCAGGTCGGCCAGCGCGTTCTTGCTCAAGCCATCGACGCGTGTGCCATCCAGCACGTAGCTGCCATCGCTCGGCACGTCGAGGCATCCGAGAATGTTCATGAGCGTCGATTTGCCGGATCCGGACGTGCCCATGATGGCGATCATCTCGCCCGGTTCCACGGTGAGATCGACACCTCTGAGCGCGAACACCTTCGTCGCGCCCATGGTGTAGACCTTTTTGACCTTGCTGATCTCGATCACCGGTTTGTGCTCTGTCATGATCGTGTCCTCCATCAGAAGCCGCCGCGACCACCACGGCCGCCCTGCGACTGGAACGGGCTCTTTGCCGCCGCGGCAGGCGCCGCCTGAGCGGCCGACGGATCGGTGATGATGCTCGTGATTACTTGCATGTTCTCCGTCAGCCCCTGCCCGGTGACGACGGTTTTCGTTCCGTCCGAGAGGCCGGTGTGGACCCTCACCGGATGCAACGTTCCGGTGCTGTCGACGGTCCACAGGGTGGCGACACTCGAGGCGGCGCCGGTTCCCGCGCGCTTCGTGTAGCCGGCTCGCGCACCGCCGGTCGCGCCGCCCGTCGCGCCGGTTGGCCTCGCGGCCGAGGTTGCGCTGCCGGAAGCGCCGCCCATCGGCGTCTTGATGCCAGCCTGGGCCAGCATCTCAGCCGTCGGCTTGATCCGCAGTGCGGCATTCGGCACCGTCAGCGCGTTGTTCGCGGCTGCGGTGAGGAACTGGACCGTCGCCGTCATGCCGGGCAGCAGCTTGCCATCCGGATTCTTCACGCCGATGACTGCCGTGTAGTTCACGACGTTGTCCGTGGTCGTGGACTGCAGGCGAACCTGTTTCACGGTGCCCGTGAACGTCTGCCCCGGGTACGACTGCACCGTGAACTGTACGGGCTGACCTTCCTTGATCTGGCCGATGTCGCTCTCGTCGACCGACGCGAGGATCTGCATCTCGGACATGTCGTTGGCAATCAGAAAGAGCTGCGGCGCCGAGAGACTCGCGGCGACGGTCTGTCCAACGTCCACGTCACGCTCGACGATCTGGCCGTCGATCGGCGCATAGATGTTTGTGTACGACAGGTTCTGCCTGGCGCGGTCGAGCGCGATCTGCGCCGACTTGACCGTCGCCTGCTGCACGCTGAACGTCGACTGAACCGTCTCGAACTCCTGAGGCGTGATCACGCGCGCATCCAGCATCTGCTTGTTGCGTGTGTAGTCGTCGTGCGCCTGAGTGAGCTGCGCCTGTGCCTTTTCGAGCTGCGCCTGCGCATCCTCGACCGCCTGCTCCTGGAGCGTGGGATCGATGCGCGCGAGCAGCTGGCCCTGCTTCACCTTGTCGTTGAAGTCGACGTAGATCTTCGAGATCTGTCCGGAGGCCTGCGTGCCAACTTGAACGGTGCGCACGGCGCTCAACGTGCCGGTCGCCGACACCGTCGACTTGAGTGACGTGCGCACGACGGGCGCTGTGCGGAACTGCGGCAGCTCCTTCCCGTCGGCGCGGCGGTAGAACCAGGCGGTGCCGGCCAGCATCGCCAGCCCAACGGTTGCCGCCGTAGCCTTGATCGTGTTCATTGCAGCCTCGTCGTGTGTGTCCGAGTGATTAGACGGCACCCGCTGACGCTCGTTGGGAAATTGTCACGAACGGCACTCCGGCGTTCCGAGATGCATCCACCGCAGCATGACATGCAGGCGGACGATCGGTTGCGGCTCAGGCCGAGCGAGATGCTTGGCGTGCTCGTGTTCTGGGCCTTCCTTGCCGCGCTCACGGCGACGGGCCGCATGCTGGACCCGCGCATTCCGAACATGAGTCCGGCGGTCAGTGCGGCGTTGATCTCGCTCGCGTTCATCGAGTACGCGATCTGGGCGGTATTGACGCTGCCGATCGTCTGGATCACCGGCCGGATGAGCGGATCCGGACTGAGCCGCTCGATGCAGATCACGCTGCTCATCGTGATCGGCGTCATCATCGCCGTGCTCGTCGATACGGTGCTCGGCCGGATACGCATGCACCTGCTTCCGTTCCCGCGGCAGCGAGCGGCGCCCGCGCTGTTCTCGAACATCATCCGGTTCGAGTTCCTCGACGATCTCATGGTGTACTTCGCCGTGCTCGGCGCTGCGCTGGCGCGCAACTACTTCATCCGCGACCAGGCTCGCGCGGACGAAACGCGTCGGCTGCAGGCGGAAACCGCGCAGCTTCAGGCACAGCTCGCCCAGGCGCAGCTGAACGTGCTTCGCACCCAGCTCAACCCTCACTTCCTGTTCAATACGCTGCACGCGATCTCGAGTCTGGTCGAGCGCGATCCGCGCGGCGTACGCCGCATGATCGCCCGGCTCAGCGAGCTGCTTCGGCACACTCTCGAGCAGACGGCGGAACAGGCAATTCCGCTCGATCGCGAGCTGGAGTTGCTGCGGCGCTACTTCGACATCATGGAGATCCGCTTTCAAGGACGGCTCCAGATCACGATCGATGTGCCCGCGGAGCTTGGCAGTGCGCTCGTGCCAAATCTCATAATGCAGCCGCTGGCGGAAAATGCGCTCAAGCACGGGGTGAGCGCGATGGAGGCTCCCGGCCGCATCACGGTGACCGCGCAGCGCTCGGGCGATTCCCTGCTCCTCCAGGTGCAGGACAACGGACCCGGGCCGTCCGCCGCGTCCGCGACCTCGACGGAATATGGCGTCGGCTTGGGCAACACGCTGGCGCGACTCCGGCAGCTGTACGGCGCGCGCCAGCAATTCGCATTGCGCCGCGCACCGGATGGCGGTACGATCGCCGAGATCCGCCTGCCGTTTCACGTGGCCACGCCGCGATGATGGCCGGTCGCCCGATCCGCGTTCTCATCGTCGACGACGAGCCGCTGGCGCGTCAGCGGATTGCCGATCTGCTCGCGCACGAGGAGAGTGTCGAGATCGCGGGCACTGCCGACAACGGGCTCGCCGCGGTCGATGCCATCGCGCGGCTTCGGCCGGATCTCGTCTTTCTCGACGTACAGATGCCGGGGCTGACCGGCCTCGAGGTCGCCCGCACGGTCGGTCCGGACCGAATGCCGGCGACGATCTTCGTCACTGCGTTCGACCAGCACGCGCTTCAGGCGTTCGATCTCGCCGCAGTGGACTATCTGGTCAAACCGTTCGACGACGAGCGATTCGAGCAGGCCGTTGCGCGCGCAAGCCGGATGATGGATCTGGAGGAGACGCGGCGACTCCATAAGCGTTTGCTCACGGTACTCACCGCCGGCGAGGCCGCCGACCGCGGGAACGCATCGTCGGGCCGAACGCTTCCGGCCCCCCGCGGCGGGACCGGCCCGTCACCCGCGCCACAGTCAGCGCCACAGCCACAGCACGATGGCTATGTGGAGCGCTTCGCGGTGGAATCCCGCGGCAAGGTGCAGTTCATCGATGTTGCCGACGTCGACTACATCCAGGCCAGCGGGCCATACGCCGAGCTGGTCACGGGCACGAAGCGCCGTCTGATTCGCGAACCGATGCAATCACTCGACGACCGTCTCGATCCGCGCCGCTTCATGCGGATTCACCGCTCGACCATCGTCCAGCTCGACCGGATCGATACGCTGCTCCGCGGATCCGGCGGCGACTACGAGTTGCAGCTCAAGGATGGAACTCGGCTCCGAGTCAGCCGGTCACGGCGCGAGGAGGTGGAACGGCGGCTCGGCCTGACATGAGCATTCTCAGAATGTGATCAGCGAGCGGGCGTTTGCCGCGGCCAGGCGCTCGAGCCCGGGGAGAAAGCTCAACGCGACGAGAAACGAGAACCCGCACACGCTGGCGCCGATCGACTCGACGAGGCGCTGCGTCGCCGCGGCCGTGCCGCCCGTCGCCAGCACGTCGTCGACAATCAACACCCGCGCGGCCGGGTCGCACGCATCCGCATGGATCTCGAGCGCATCGGAGCCGTATTCCAGCGCGTAGTCCTCGCGACGCGTGGGTGCCGGCAGTTTCCCTGGTTTGCGCACCGGGATGAACCCCGCGCCGAGGCGCTGTGCGACGGGTCCCCCGAGGATGAAGCCGCGACTCTCGATCGCGACCACGTGCGTGATGCCCAGCCCGCGATACGGTTCGGCCATCGCGTCGGTCGCAGCACTGAACAGGGCGGCATCGGCGAGGAGCGGCGTTATGTCCTTGAAGACGATGCCCGGCTTCGGGTAATCGCGGATGTCGCGAATCGAGGCGCGGAGGCGCATCTCGAGCCCATCGCGTCCGTCGGAGCGAGGATGCATCAGGGAACGCTCATCGGCGAATCGTGAATCGGCTGCCATTCGATTCGCCCGGAACCTCGTCGTCGAGCACGTCGACGCGTTCGACCGCCGCACCAGCGGGACCGCGCTCGAGTGCGGCGCGGAGTCGCGCAACCGCGGCATCTGCGCCGTCGGCGAGGACCTCCACCGCCCCATCGTGTCGATTCATCACCCAGCCGCCGAGCTGCAGCTCGCTCGCAAGCTCGCGCACGAACCAGCGAAATCCGACGCCCTGAACTCTGCCGCGCACGATCGCGTGCAGGCGCATCAGGTGCCCTCCGCGGCGCTCCAGCCGTGTGATCCGAGCAACGGAACGAAGCGCATCGGCGCTTCCTCGTGCCGCTCCACTTGCCCGTTCCGCCGATCGATGACGAGCAGCTTCTGGGCCTCGCGATCTCCGACCGGAACGAGCAGTCGTCCGCCTTCGGCGAGCTGCTCGACAAGTGGCTGCGGCACGTGCGGTGCGCCGGCGCCGACGAGGATTGCGTCGAACGGCGCAAACTCGCGCCAGCCCACCGTACCGTCGCCGAGCAGCATCGATACGTTGCGCACGCCGGCGCGCTGGATCGCCTCGCGTGCCTGCTGGTGCAACGCAGAAATCCGTTCGATGGTGAACACCTGCGCGGCGAGATGTGCCAGCAGCACCGTCTGGTAGCCGGAGCCGGTCCCGATCTCCAGCACGCGCTCGCGGCCGCTCAGATGCAACAGCTCGAGATATCTCGCGTGCACCCAGGGCTGCGAGATCGTCTGACCGCTGCCGATCGGCAGCGGAGCGTCCTCGTATGCGCGATGGCGCAGGCCTGATGGGATGAACAGGTGCCGCGGCGTCATCTCGATGGCGCGCAACACCGCGAGATCGCGAATGCCCTTGTCGCGCAGCGTCTCGACGAGCCGCTCGCGCGCGCCACGGAACTCCGGCTCTACAGGTCGCGCCACCACGTCGCGGCTCCTTCGAGAACGTCAAAGTACGTCAAGTCGAGATGCAGCGGCGTCACCGACACGTAGCCCTCCTCGATTGCGCGAAAGTCCGAATCCGGCTCACCGCTCCACGTGATCTCGCCGCCCCCAATCCAGTAGATCTGGCGGCCCCATGGATCCTTCATCGGCGCCACGGACTCTGAATACACGCGCCGGCCGAGTCGCGTCAATCGGATACCCTTCACCTCGTCCGCGGCGAGCGGCGGCAGATTCACGTTGAACAGCGTGTCACGGGGAAAATCGGGCAACGACGTGAGGTGCTTGAGCAGCGGCTGCAGCACCTTGATCTGTTCCTTCAACCTGGATACGTCCGCGCGAAGATCGCCCCCGGCAAACGAGATGGCGATCGACGGCACGCCGAGCGACAATCCTTCCATCGCCGCGGCGACCGTGCCGGAATACAGCACATCCTCACCCATGTTCTGGCCGTGATTGATGCCGCTGAGCACGAAGTCGGGGCGCTCCGGCATCAGCGCTTCGATGGCCAGCATCACGCAGTCGGTGGGCGTGCCGTCGACCTGCCAGCGCCGGTCGCCGCGACGAATCGGCCGCACGGGATGATGCAGTGTCAGCGAATGGCTCGTGGCGCTCTGCTCGCGATCGGGCGCGACGATCGTCACTTCACCCAGAGACTCCGCCGCGGCGCAAAGGCAGTCGAGTCCCTGCGCCAGAATGCCGTCGTCGTTCGTGAGCAGCAGACGCATCAATCGGCCTGCTCTGCGCCGAGCATCGCGATCAGCTCCTTCAGATCGGATTCGAGCGTCTCGAGAGATTCGACGGCGAGCGCGCCGCGCGCCACGACCTTGAGATCTCCGCCCTTGCGATGCTCGTCGACCTTCTGCCGCGCGCCTTCGATCGTGTACTTCTCCTCGTACAGGAGATGCTTGACGAGCATGATGAGATCGACCTCGCGCCGCTGGTACACGCGGTTGCCGGATCGATTCTTTGCCGGGCTCAGAAATCGAAACTGGCTCTCCCAGTAGCGAAGCACGTGCGGCTTCAGGCCAGTCAGCTCGCAGACTTCGCCGATCGAGAAGAATTCCTGAATCGGTTCCGCGTGGGGACTCACAAGTCTCGCTCCGGTCGAAGTTCGCGCGCCATGAGCTCGGGGACGGCGCGCGCGGCCTCGTGTCCCTCGAAGAGTATACGATAGACCATCTGCACGATCGGCATGTCGACGTCGAGCTTGACGGCCAGCTCCATCGCGCTCGCCGTCGTCGGCACGCCTTCCGCAACCGTCTCCTTGCCGGCGAGCGCGTCGGCGAGCGACACACCGCGCCCCAGCTCGACGCCGAGCGCACGATTGCGACTCAATGCCCCCGTACAGGTGAGCACCAGATCGCCAACGCCGGCCAGCCCGGCAAACGTCGCGGGGTGGGCACCGAGGGCCACGCCAAGCCGACGCATCTCGTGCAGGCCGCGCGTGATCAAGGCAGCGCGCGAGTTGAACCCGAGACCCACGCCTTCCACGACGCCGGAGGCGACGGCGATGACGTTCTTCAGCGCGCCCGCGAGCTCGACGCCGATGACGTCGTCGTTCGTGTAGACGCGGAAGCCATGACCGCTGAATGCGCTCTGGACGACAATTGCTGCCGCCGGCTCGCGCGAGGCCGCGACGACGGCCGTCGGCTGGCGCGCGGCGACTTCCGCGGCGAAGCTCGGTCCCGACAATCCGACGACCGAACGGGCCGGAACTTCGGCTTCGACGACGCTCGTCATGAGCGCCAGCGTGCCGCGCTCGATGCCCTTGGTGGCCACGACGAGCGTCGAACGCTCCGGAATGCACGACGCACCATCCGCCGTGATGTGCCGCAAGTGATTCGACGGAGCGGCGTACACCACCAGCTCGGCGCCGCCGAGAGCGTCCGGCTGCGCCGTGGTCGCGCGCAATGCGGCGGCCAGTCGATGACCAGCCAGAAACCGGCGATTCTCGTGATCCGCATTGATGGATGCGGCAACGTCATGCTCGAGCGCCCACAGCACGGTCTCGTGCCCGTTGCGCGCCAACAGGTCGGCGAGCGCCGTTCCCCATGCGCCGGCGCCGATGACGGCGGCGCGCATCAGGCGAAGCGCGCCGCGATCAGCACGGCGAGCACGATGACGAGGCTGATCGCGAGCGTCGCCGCCGGTCGCTTCGCCGGCACGCCACGCTTGCCGAAGCGGTGCTCCTCGCCGTTGCGCAGGCGCACGATGTTCGCCCGATGCGTCCAGAAGACGAACAGCGCAACGAGAACGCTGAGCACGAAAACAGGCGAGCGCACACCGAGTGTGATGCCGAGCAGCACCGGCAGGATTGCCGCGCTGGTCAGCGACCCGAGCGACACGAAGCCACTCGACAACAGCACCACTGCGAACACGATCAGCGTCAGCAGCGTCTGTACCGGCGCGAGCGCGAGGAAGACGCCGGAGGCCGTGGCGACGCCCTTGCCGCCACGACCGAACTTGAGATAGATCGGCCGAACATGGCCGACGATCGCGGCGAGCCCGCAGCAGATGGCAACGATCACCGGCCCGTCGCGCAGCGGAATGGCCGCGGCCGGAACCCAGCGCGCAAACACCAGCACCGGCACGACGCCCTTGGCCATGTCGAACCCGAACACGAGCAGGCCGATGCGCGATCCAAGAACTCTGATCACGTTCGTGGCGCCGAGATTGCCCGAGCCGTGCTTGCGCAGATCGATGCCGCGCGACCGGCCGGCAATGTAGGCCGCCGGAATGGAGCCCAGCAGATACGAGGCGACGATCGCCGCGCCGAACAGTGGCGTCATCCGGCCTTTCGGCGCATCACGATGCGGAGCGGACTGCCGGTGAAGCCCCAGAACGACCGGAAGCCGTTGTGCAGGTAGCGCACATAATGTTCCTCCACCAGATCGGGCGCGTTGCCGAAGATCGCGATCGTCGGCGGATTGGTTTCGACCTGGGTGGCGTAATTCAGCTTCACTTCCCGACCGGCAGCCTGTGGCGGCTGACGCCGAGCCACCAGCTCGCCGAGCTTCTCGTTCACCTCGGCGGTCGCGATGCGCTTGGCGCGCTCCTGCTCGACTTCGAGAATCAGCTCGAGCACGCGCGTCACACGTTGTCCCGTGAGGGCCGACGTGAACAGGAACGGCACGAACTTGAGGAACGGCGCCTTCTCCCCGGCCGCCTTCTCGTACTTCGCCGCGGCCTTGTCGTCCGGCGCGGCAAGATCCCATTTGTTCACGACGACGATCAATCCGCGGCCGGTCTCCCATGCGAGCGCGGCAATCTTGAGATCCTGGTTCTGGATCTCGCCCTCGGTCGCGTCGACCATGAGGATGCAAATGTCGGCGCGCTCGATCGCGCGCCGAGAGCGCAGCGAGGAATAGAACTCGATGCCGTCGTCGATCTTGCTCTGCCTCCGCAAACCGGCCGTATCGACGAATACGAACGAGCGTCCATGATACCGCATCGGCGTGTCGATGGCGTCGCGCGTCGTGCCCGCCACGTCGGACACGACGAGCCGATCCTCGCCGAGCAGCCGGTTGACGAACGACGACTTGCCGACGTTCGGCCGGCCGATCACTGCGACACGCAACGCCTCGGCGGCTTCTGGCTGCGATTCCGGCAGCCGCGCCACCAACGCATCGAGCAGGTCGCCCGAGCCCTTCCCGTTCACCGCCGACACCGGAAACACTTCGTCGGTACCGATCGCGTAGAACTCGTAGAAATCGGTCGCGTTTGGATCGTCGACCTTGTTGGCGACGAGCATCCATGGCTTGCCCGAATTCCGGAGCAATTCGGCGACGTGCGCGTCGCTTGGATGCAAGCCGACACGGGCGTCGACGACGAACAGCAGCAGGTCCGCCTCGCCGATCGCCTCGTCTACCTGGCGGCGGATTTCGACATCCATCGGCGCGCGCGGATCGTCGTTGATCCCGCCGGTGTCGACGAGCCAGAATGCGCGGCCGGCCCAGTCGGTCTCGGCGAAATGTCGATCGCGCGTCGTCCCCGCTTCGTCCGACACGATCGCGCTGTCATCACCGACGATCCGATTGAACAGCGCCGACTTGCCGACGTTCGGGCGCCCGATGAGCGCTACGACCGGAACGCCGTTCATGCCGCACTCGCGGCGGCTTCGCCTTCCAGCGCGAGCACGTCGACGAAGTCGTAGGACGGATACACCGGCACGTTCAGCTGCTCTCGGACGCCGATGAACGACGCTTCGTCCAGGAACAGTCCATTGTCGTTGATCGACTCGGCGGGAATGAGCGCGAGATCGAGATCGTCGCGGCCCGAGAGCGCACGCAGAATGTCGGCGCCGACCAGCAGGCCGGCGGTCGTCGTCGTGGGCCCGAAGAGCGAGTTCTCCGTCACGATGAGTGTGAACTGCGCACCCGTCGCCTCGGTGAGCTCATCGAGCAGCTCGGGCATGATCTCGCGCATCGACACGCCGGTGACGACTCCAATCCGCCGGCCGTCGAGTCGCGGCAGCGAAGCGAGGCCGTCGCGCACCCGCATGCGAAGCGCCGACACGGCCCCGACGCCGTTTTCGATCTGCGAGAAGTCGCCGTAATACGCCGGCCCCGGCAATGGACGGCGGGCGAGCAGATACAGCTCGTCCGATCCGTACACCCACGTCTCGCCCCGTTCACCGCGCGCGCGCTCGGCCCACCGATCGATGGCGCGGAGTAGCGTTTCGGCCGTGTCCGCGTCCATCGACTTGCCGTTGTACAGATGCGAGAATTGCGTGAGCCCGACCGGCACGACCGCGACCGACAGCACGGATTCCCCGAACGACCAGAGATCACGCATCGACTGCTCGAGCACTTCCCCGTCGTTGAGTCCGGGCACGATCACCATCTGGCAGTGGAACTGGATGCCGCCGTCGGCAAGGCGCGTGAGCTGGTCGACGATGTTCGGCACGCGCGGGTTGTTGAGCAGCACCTTGCGCGCTTCCCACGGCGTCGCATGCACGGAGATGTACAGCGGCGACAAGCGGTACTCGAGAATGCGCGCGATGTCGCGCTCCTTCACGTTCGACAGCGTCGCGAAATTGCCGTACGTGAACGACAGCCGATAGTCGTCGTCCCGCACGTAGAGCGGCTTGCGAAGTCCCTGGGGCAGTCCCTCGATGAAACAGAATTCGCAGCGGTTGGCGCAGCGCCGAATCGTCGGCGGCTCGAGCTCCACGCCGAGCGTCTCGCCCTCCGGCCGCTCGATCTCGTAGACGACCGCTTCGCCATCGGGCAGCTTGGCCTCGATCACCAGCTCGTCGTCTGCCGAGAGGAACTCCCAGTCGAGGAAGTCCGCGAGTTGGCGGCCGTTGACCGTGTGCAACTCGGTCCCGGCCACGATTCCAATTTCTGCGGCGATGCTGTCGGCCTGAACGGCCTTCACGCGGACCATGCAACCCACCATTGCAATGGGGGAAGATCGCGTCGAGTCGGATCTCCCCCCGAAAAAATCAGGCCGCAAAAACACTCGGCGATAGCTCATGCAATCTAGGAGATGCATGGGTCGAAATCAAGCTCGTTGCGTCACTTGTGCTCGTTGCAGCGTCCAACGTTCGAGATCGGCAACGGAAAGGCCCGCCAGCTTCTGCTGGCGGGCCTTTCTGGACGACGAACTGAATTTGAACGCGTGCGTCAGGTCACAGGCGCGTAGCGGAACGCCACGATCCCAGCGCCCGTACCGGACGCCGTGAAGTCGGCGGACGCGTGCGGTGCGATCGGGCCGACTGGGACGTCCTGGGAGGCCACGACGTTTCCATTCTTGTCGAGGAACTCGACCTTGAGTGTGATCGACTTTGCCGCGTCGGTCTGGTTCTGCACCGATCCGCCAAGGGTAGCCTTGGCCGTGTCAGGCGTGAACTCGGAGAAGGTCACCTTCACCGGCAGCGCGTTGCCAGCGCCGTTGTACTTCAGCGCCGAATCGACGGCGAGGTGCGATGAGTCCTCGTACGCCTTGATGAGCGGCGACATGCGGGCGGCCGAATCCACGGCGGCCTTGACGATGCGCGACGATTTCGAGGTGTTCGCCCGGTCGCCGTACTTCTTGGCCATCGCTTCATACTGCTTCTGCTGCCGGTCGTAGCGCTTCTGCATGGCAGCGTACGCAATCGAAAGCAGATCGTAGTTGTCCGAATTGTCCGGATCGACCTTGATCAGCTGCTGTGCGAGCGGAATACCCTTCGCATACGCGCTGTCGAGCACGTACAGTCTCGCGAGGTTGTACAACACGTCGCGGTGATGCGGATTCAGCGTGCGCGCGGCCTCGAACAGCTTGATCGCGTCCTCGGTCTGATTGGCCTTGGCCGCGGTGACCGCGCCCTGCATCAGAGAGCTGTAGGAGAAGGCACTGGGATTCGCGAGCTGATCCTGATACGTCGCGCGGATCGCGGCGGTGTCGCCGCTCAGCGACGCGAGCGTCGCCTGCCCAGTCCGTGCGGCATCCGCGTACTTGGTCCCGGGATCCTTGGCGAGCGCGTCGAAAGCCGCGCGCGCTTCCTGGACGTACGTCGCCTTGTCGGCCCCGGTCGCTTGCTGCGCCTCCATCGCCGCGAGATTGCCCAGCGACAACTGCAGCTGCCGGCGCGTGTCGGCGTACGTCGTGTCCTTGGCGGCGCCGATCGCCTGCTTGTAGTAGCTGATCGCCTCTTTCGGCTGATTGTTCTTCGCCGCGGCCTGGGCGAGCACCATGTAGCCGTACGGCGCGTTGCGCGACATCTGCAGCGAGCGCTTGGCAACGGCGATGGCGGAATCGGTCTGGCCATTGTTGGACAGCTCGATCGCGTGGTTCACCAGATCGACCCATCCCTTCTGCTGCCGCCATTGCGCAGTCGTCGTCGTGCACTCGGGATCCGCCGCTTCGACAACCGTGAATGCGCTGTCGATCCCTGCGACCAGATCATACGGGTCGGTCGGATTGTTGGTGAAGCCGACCGCACCGCGAGTGGTCATGCCACCAGCCATGCTCGGCTGCGTGGACCACAACACCAGCGTCTTGCCGAGGACAAACGCCCGTCCGGTCGGATTCTTGGAAACGTCGCCCTCGGTCAACAGCTTGACCGCGTCCTTCAACTTCGGCGCGGCGGCATCCGGTGTCGCGGCGCTCTGCGCGAGCTGCAGATCCAGCGACGCGCGCGCCACCTGGCCCGGCGATCCCTCATCGATGTCGCAGGCCTTCTGCTGTGCGCCAGCCGATGTCGCCATGGCGGCGAGCAACACGGCCGGCAAAAGTCTACCCCCGAGAACGGGCATCTGAAAATCTCCTGAGTGTCTGCTCGAGTACGACGGGCACGGGGCCCACCATGCCGTACCCTGTCAATCCCAGAGGCGTTCCGCCTCTGCGGTAGCCAATCTGGAAATATCCTGCAGAGGCCGTCCTGTCGCCAGTGCGACCCGCTGTACGTCCGCGAACTCCGGCTTGGCCCGACGCCGCCCGTTCGGGAGCGCCACCAGCTTCGCGCTGATTTCGTGGCCGAGTACGCTCAATTGAACGACTTCCCGCCGCAGTGCCCGGCGACGCACGATGCGCTGGCGAACACCGATCGTCGTGGTTTCGATCAGCAGCAGCGACTCGATGCGGCTCGCGTCGGCTGGACGCGACAACACCTCGATCCGCGTGCCAGCGCGACCGCGCTTCATGATCACGGGGGCAAGCGTGACATCCAGCGCGCCCGATTCGCGGATCCGATCACCGACTGCCGCGAGATACTCGGCCGTCATGTCGTCGATCTCGCAGACGAGTTCCACCAACTCCTCGACCCCGTCGGCAGTCGCGCCCGAAGCAGATGCATCGGCGAGCACGATGCGCAGCGCGTTGGCGCGTCCGACAAAGTCCTTGGTGCCGGCGCCGAATCCGCTCCGCACCGGTACATATTCCACCGGCGGAGGTCCCACGGACAGTGTACGCACCAGGGCAGCGCCTGTGGGCGTGACCAACTCGCCTGCGCCGTCGGGACCCGGGCGCACCGGGTGTCCTTCGAGCAGTTTGAGGGTGGCCGGCGCTGGAACGGGAAGGATGCCGTGTGCAGCCTTCACCGTGCCGTCGCCGAGCGCGATCGGTCCGCAGTACACCTGCTCGACGCCGAGCTGCTCGAGTCCCCAGATCACGCCCACGACGTCGAGGATCGCGTCGACGGCTCCGACTTCGTGCAGATGCACCTCGTCGGCCGAGACGCCGTGAATCTCACCCTCGGCCGTCGCGATTGCGGTGAACGCGCGGTCGGCCCGCTCGCGTACGCGTTCGGGTGCACCGCTCCTGCCGACGAGCTCGCGAATCTGTCGGATGTGACGCCCGTGCGGTTGCGCTGGAATAGCGAAATCGACCTTCTGACAGACCAGCTCACCGCGTATGACTTCTTTAATCGCAACGGTCACGCCATCGAGGCCGAGCGTGGCCGGCAGCGCGCGCAACCACGCCGGGTCGAGCCCGACGTGGATCAGCGCACCGAGCGTCATGTCTCCGGCGATTCCACTGAACGCGTCGAAGATCGCGATGCGCATCAGAACCGGTACGAGGCGCCGCTGCCGGTATTGAACACGAGCACTTCCGCCGATTTGGGAATGCGGCCAGCGGCCGCGAGTTGTTCGGCCACGGCGAGCGCGCACCCGCCTTCCGGCGCGGCATCGGCGCCGCTCGAACGCGACAGGCGCAGTGTGGCGGCGCGAATGGCATCTTCGCTCACGGCGTGTGCGGCGCCATTGCTCTCACGCAATGCGCGCAGAATCAGCCGATCGCCAAGCGGGCCGGGAACGCGCAGGCCGCTCGCATGCGTCGTCGGATTCTCCCACGGCGTGGCTTTCTCCTGGCCGGCGGCAAATGCGCGCACGATCGGCGCGCAGCCTTCGGCCTGCGCCACCACCATGTGCGGCATCGCGACGTCCTTCGACAGCCAGCCGCCGTCGCGCATTTCGCCGAACACCTTCCACATGCCGATCAGGCCCGTTCCGCCGCCGGTGGGATAAATGATATGCGTGGGCAGCCGCCATCCGAGTTGCTCGGCGAGCTCGAGCCCCATCGTCTTCTTGCCCTCGATGCGATACGGCTCGCGCAGCGTCGACACGTCGAAGTAGCCGCTCTCGTTCGAGAACGCGCGCGCCGCCTTGCCCGCATCGCCGATATGTCCCGCCACGAGCTGCAAATCGGCCCCGAGGGTGCGGATCGTTTCGAGAATCGGCTTGGGTGTCGACTCGGGCGCATAGACCCGAACCGGCATTCCCGCGGCCGCGCCGTATGCCGTGAGCGCGGCCCCCGCATTGCCGGCCGTCGGCACGACGAGCCCCGGCACACCGAGGCCTCGGGCGCGCGTCACGGCGGCGCTCATGCCGCGCGCCTTGAACGACGCCGTGGGATTGAGCCCCTCGTCCTTCACCCAGAGTCGCGCCACGCCCATCTCGCGTGCGAGCTGTGGCAGCTCGAGCATGGGAGTCAGCCCTTCTCCGAGCGAGACCGGCGTCTCGCCGTCGTGCAGCGGCATCACGGGGGCGTAGCGCCACATGTCCCACCGCGTCGTCAGCGACGTGCGCGGCGGCATTGGAGAATCATAACGAACCAGCCACGGCTGGCCGCATTTGGGACACACGGTCGCACGCGCGTCGCCTGATTCGCGCGCGTCGCATGCGGAACATTCGAGGTGCCAGGTGCTCACGGAATTTCGGGAGTGGAAGTGGAAGGATGCAGGGCTTCGACGATCCGCGCCGCCGTTTTGGGCCCAAAGCCCGGCAGGGCGGCGATCGCCTCGACGCTCGCGTCGCGAACGCCTTGCAAGCTACCGAATTCGGCCAGCAATTGCCGGCGCTTCGACTCGCCGATCCCGGGGACGCGGAGCAGCTCGGAGGTCACGGTGCGCATCGCGCGCCGCTTGCGCTGAAAGGTGATCGCGAATCGATGCGCCTCGTCGCGCGCCTGCTGCAGCACGCGCAGCGCGGGCGACCGGCGCGGCAGCCGCAGCGATTCGCTCCGGCCCACCATGAAGATCTCCTCCTCGCGCTTGGCCAGGCTGATCGTCGGCAACTCGGCCAGGCCGAGCTCCGACAGCGCCGCGTGCGCGGCGTTGAGCTGGCCCTTGCCGCCATCGATGACGACGAGATCCGGCAGCGGCTTCTCATCCTCGCGACGGCGGGTGAAGTAGCGCGTCACGACCTCGCGCATCGACGCAAAGTCATCGATGCCTTCCACCGTCTTCACCTTGAACTTGCGATACTCGCCGCGCCAGGGCCGGCCGTTCTGGAACCACACGCACGACGCCACCGTGTCCGTGCCCTGCGCGTGCGAGATGTCGAAACAGACCAGCGAGCGTGGCACTTTTTGAAGCCCGAGAGAGCGCTGCAGCTCGTAGATCGGGTCGCCGGCACGCTCTTCGGCTTCTTCACCCGTGAGGCGCAGCTCCTCGAGCAGATGTCGCGCGTTCTGCGTCGCGAGATCGACCAGCTCGCGACGCGGGCCGCGCTGTGGCGCGTGAATCGACGTGCGCTCGAGCGACGACTCGACCAGCTCGCGCTCGTCGGGCTCGAACGGCGCGAGCACCTCGCGCGCGCGATCCTCCACCGCGCGGTAGCTGCCGACGAGATATGCTTCGAGGACCGCCCCGTCCGATTCGTCCTCGAGGTTCTCGAGGAAGTGATGCTCGCGAGCCAGGAGCTTACCGTCGCGAATGCGCATCAGCGCGACGACCGCATCGTCGCCGTCCCGGGCGTAGCCGAGCACGTCGCGGTCGCCGCCTTCCACGGCGAGCACGACCGTCGGCTCCTCCATGCGCTCGAGATGCTGCAGTGCGTCGCGCAGCTCGGCCGCGCGCTCGAAATCGAGCGCCTGCGCGGCGAGCTCCATGCGCTCGCGGACGCGCCGCACCACTTCCTGCGTGCGCCCCTCGAGGAACACCAGCACCTCGTCGATCATCGCCCGATACTCGGCCTGGCTCTGCGCGAGAATGCACGGCGCCTTGCAGCGCTTGATGTAATAATCGAGGCACGGTCGCTCGGGCATCTGGCGCGGCATGTCGAAGTTGCACGACCGTACGGTGAAGATGCGCTTGACCACGTTCAGCGCGCGGCGCATCGCGCCGACGTCGGTGTACGGACCGAAGTAGCGGCTGCCGTCGTCGACGACATGGCGCGTCACCCAGACGCGCGGGAACGGCTCGGCGGTGGTGACCTTGATGTACGGATACGATTTGTCGTCGCGCAGCGCGATGTTGTACTTCGGGTGGTACTCCTTGATGAGATTCGCCTCGAGGATCAGTGCGTGCGCTTCGCTCGGCACGACGATCGTCTCGAGTCCCGCCACCTGCAGCATCAGGGCGCGGGTCTTCACACTTTCCAGATGATCGCCGGTGACGTAGCTGCGCACGCGCGACCGCAGCCGCTTGGCCTTTCCGACGTACAAGACTGTCCCCTCCGCGTCGCGCCAGAGATACACTCCGGGCGATTCGGGCAGATACGAGATCTTGTCGAGAATGTCGGCGGGGACGGCCATGATCGAAAGATACCGACCGCGCGAGCGCCGCCTCTACAGAAAGCTCCGGGCGCGCTTGAACAACTGCCGGGATTCCGGAATCCGGAACGCCGCCGTGAGCGCGAAGTACGCCGCGCCGTACACTGCCACGATGATCGCGCCGGCAAAAATCGGCTGATGGAACGGAAGGAGCAGCTTCACGCCCCACCCCACGGCCGCTGATACCGCCGCCGAGAACCACAACTTCGTCGTGAATGCGGCGGCCACGCCCGTCCGTCCGATGCGCTTGTTCATCGTCCGTCGCAATAGCGTGAACTCCACCCAGGCCGCCATTCCCGCAGAAGCCGTGAGCCCGGCTGCACCCCATTTCGGGTTGATGTGGAACCAGCGCGGCACCCAGATCGCCAGCAGCCATCCGAGAATCGTCGTCAGCGTCACCCGTACCGCCGCGTATTTCAGCGGCGTGCGTGTATCCCGCAGCACGTAGTAGGTCGACGAGTAGAGGCGGCCCATGGTGGCCGCGAGCAATCCAACCCCGGAGCCCGCGATGATGCTCCAGGTCAGTTGGCTCTGCGACCGGCCGAACCGTCCCCCCTCGAAGATCAGCGCGACAACCACGCCGCCCAACGCAAAGAACGCCATCGCCGACGGCACGACGAAGAATGCGATTCGGCGCAGGCCGGTGTCGAGCCGGGCACGCAGCGTCGCCGTGTACGCCTCGTCGCCGGCGCTGCCGTGCACGTGCGACATCTCGGCCAGCTCGGCGGCCGAGATCGACATGCCGAACAGACTGACCGGCAGCATATACAAGTTCTGTGAATACCCCAGCAGGCCGGCGAGCGTGTTTGGCAGGTAGCTGGCGATCCACAAGTCGATGAACGCGCTGATTTGATTGACGCCTCGACCGACGAAGGCCGGAACGGCGTTGCGAATCACCGCGCGTGTTGGTTCATGCCCGCGACCCAGCGAGATGCGCAGTCGCTTGACCAGCGAGAGGACGCGCGGAAGCTGGACGAGGAACATCAGTGCGGCGCCGACGACCGAGGCCCACGCCACCATCGTGACGATGTGCGCCAGGTCCGGGCTGCGACGGAAGATGAGCAGTGCGATGATCAGGACGATGTTCGACAATCCCTGCACCGCGTAGGACATGAAGAATCGGCGGTGGCTGTTCAGCACGCCGAGGCACCACGCGCACATCACCACCAGGCCGGCGGACGGAAAGAGAATGCGCGTCAGCCGAATCGTCAGCGCGCGAGTCGCCTCCCTGCCTGGTTCATTCAACCCGCTGGCGATCACCGACGTGATCGGCCCCGCAAACAGAACGCCGAGTGCGACTCCGACCGCGACGATCAAACCGAGGATCGCCGCGACGGCGCCGGCGGTGCGGCCGGCCTCCTCCTCGTTGCCGTCGCGGACAAGGCCCGCGTAGACGGGAATGAACGACGCCGACAGCGAACCTTCGCCAAACAGGTTGTTGAGGAAGTTCGGAATCCGCGATGCGTACACCCACGCGTCCGCGGCGATGGATTGGCCGAGCGCCCCGGTGAGAAAGTGAGTGCGCACGAGACCGAGAATGCGCGAGAGGAAGATGCCCGCGGCCACAAACACAGCCCCGCTGCGGCGCGGAACGCTCGTCGAACGTCGCGGTGGATTCACGGTCGCTGAATTGTCGGTAGCGGGAATGCTCACGAAGCGCGCTCGGGGACAGGAACCGCGGGCAGCGCGGCGCTCGCCTCGCGCGTCACGATTCGCTGCGCATGCGCCAGCGCTCCCTCGAGCAACCGATCCATCAGCGGTTGTCCGTAGCGCGCCAGCAGCGCGAGATAGGAAAGCTTTCGTTCCTGTCGCGCGCCGTGCGGATAGAGCGAGCCCCGTGCCGTGGCGACCGCGCGCATCAGCTCGTGCTCGCGACGCTTGACGCCGGCCAGCACGCGCCGCTCGAGCCGCGCGATCCGATGCTCCAGTGAGCGCCGGAATCCCTCGAACACGGCGGCGGGCGTCGCGCTCCCCGACGCCGCCGCGACCTTGCCGATCTCGCCGTCGAGCCGCTCGCGAAGCGCGCGGAGCGCACCCGCGCTCTCCGGTGAGAGTCTGGAACGCGCGAGTTTCGTTTCCAATGCGTGCGGATCCGCCAGCTCCGCGGGTTGGACGTTCAGCGTTTCGAGTATTCGCTGAATCCGTGGCTCGAGCACCGTCGTCGACCAGCGCGGCACGACCAGCGGCGCCGGCACGTCGAGCGTCGCCGCGACCGCGCTGACTTGCGCGAAGTACGCAATCTCGCCGGGGCCGCCGACATACGCTGCCGTCGGCAGAATCGCACGCTCGAGTACGGGCCGAAGCAGCACGGTGGCGGAGAGCCCATGTCCGTCACGCCTTGGCGATCCAATTTCCGAGGCTTCGCGTACGGTCAGGCGGCGCTTCGTTCCCGTGGCAGTGCCGAACACCAGTGACAACCCCGGCACTTCGACGACTTGCGGTGTGAAGCCGGCATGCTCGATCTCCGTGGTGCGCCGACGTACGGCGTCCGCCAACGCGTCGGCTCGCGTGGCCGCGCGCGTGAGCAGCTCCGAACCGGCGGCGAGCACGGCCGGATGCGATGCATCGAGGACCGCGATGCCGAGCGGCTCGAGCACCCGACGCAGCAGCGTAACGTACGCATCGCCAACCGTGGTTCCGTCGTGATACGTCTCGAGCCCTGCGTCGAAAAAGGCCTGGCCCGCGACCGATCCGCATGCTACGGCGAACACGGCGCGCGCGTCGACGGCGAGCTGCAATGGGACCTTTGCCAGCGGAGTGCCCGCAGGCGCGGACGGCTCGCAGCGAACGTCCTGCTCTCCGCCATCGAGCGCAACCGACACGAGTGCCGCTTCGTCGAAGTCAGCATCATCCGTCGCCGCCCAGAACACCGGCGCGACGGGGACGCCGGTCGTCCGCTCGAGCGTGTCAGCGAGGGCGAGTGCGGTGAGCGCCTTGGCGAGCGTCATCAGCGGTCCACCGAACGGCCCCGGCTGCTGGCCCGTCGTGACGACTACGCCCGACGCCGCCGCGCGCGCCAGGCGCTCGGAGGCCGCACCGCTGGCCGACAGCGCCGGCTCGAGATCGCGCAACCAGCTCGCGGACGAGGACGCGCGGACCGCCTCGATTCGTTCGCGCCACTCGTCGGGATTCGTCGGCGTCCGGCCATACCATTCCGGAAGACGGCCGCTTTGCGCGGCGCGCGAGAGCGGAGATCCGCCGAGCGCTTCGGTGACGACGCGCGGCTCGCTCACAGGACCGACCGCGCCGGGATCGGCGTTGCGGCGCGAGTCACGTGCGTCACTTGTGGTATGGCTCGCGCCGCACGATGGTGCCGGCGCGATACAACTGTTCGGCGAGGACGAGCCGCGCGAGCTCGTGCGGCAACGTCCATGGGGCGAGCGCGAGCGACGCTGATGCGCGTCGTCGAACGACATCGCCCAGTCCGAACGCGCCGCCGACCACGAGCGCGACATCGCGCGCCCGTTCGCGCAGTTCCTGGAGCCACGCCGAGAATTGCTCCGAGGACATGGTGCGTCCGGTCACATCGCACGCGACCACCTCGGCGGCGGCGGGAATGGCGGCGAGCAGACGCTCACCTTCCCGTTCGCGCACGAGGTCCGCGGACCCGGCGCGTGCCGGCTCTTCGCGGACCTCGTGCACTTCGAGCGGCCAGTATCGGCCGGCGCGATTCTCATACTCGCGGATCGCACCGGCCAGATGAGCGTCGCGCGGTTTGCCGACCACCGCCACGACAAAGCGCATTACCCGGCACGCGGCGACGGCGCGCCGCCGCGCCGCTCAGGCATAGATCCCGCGCAGCCGGTGCACGGTGGCCACGCGGCTGATCGACACCATGTACGCCGCGGTGCGCATGTTCACCTTGTGCTGCGTGGCCAGACGGAGCACTTCCTTGAAGCTGTTGCACATGATCTCCGTCAAGCGGTCGTTCACGACCTCTTCGGTCCAGAAATAGCCGCCGCGATCCTGCACCCACTCGAAGTAGGACACTGTCACGCCGCCCGCATTGGCGAGAATGTCGGGGATCACGAACACGCCCTTCTCGTCGAGGATCGAATCGGCGCCCGCGGTCGTCGGGCCGTTTGCGCCTTCACAGATGATCCTGGCCCGGATCTTCGAGGCATTCTTCTTCGTGATGACATTCTCGAGCGCCGCCGGCAGCAGCACGTCGACATCGAGCGTGAGCAGATCCTCATTGGTGATCTGATCGCCGCCCTTGAAGCCTTCGAGCGAACGCGTTGTGCGCACGTGCTGAATGGCCGCGTCGATGTCGATGCCGTTCTTGTTGTAGTAGCCGCCCGTGCGATCGCTGATTGCGACGATGTTGCAGCCTTCCCGCTTGAGCAGTTGCGCCGCCACCGAGCCGACGTTCCCGAAGCCCTGCACGGCCACCGTCGTCTTGTTGATCGGCATGCCCAGGTGCTTGAGCGCCTCCTTCGTCACGATCATGCAGCCGCGGCCGGTGGCTTCGCGGCGGCCGAGTGATCCGCCCATCTCCACCGGCTTTCCGGTGACGACGGCCGTGACCGTGTGGCCGACACGCATCGAATACGTGTCCATCACCCAGGCCATCACGCGCTCGTTGGTATTGACGTCCGGCGCCGGCACGTCCGAGTCCGGTCCCAGCGTATTGATGATGCCCGCGGTGTACCGGCGCGTGAGTCGTTCGAGCTCGCCGGCGCTCATCGTCAGCGGATCGCACACGACACCGCCCTTGGCGCCCCCGAACGGCAGATTCACCACCGCGCACTTCCAGGTCATCCAGGCGGCGAGCGCCTTCACCTCTTCCAGCGACACATGCAGGTCGAACCGAATGCCGCCCTTGGCGGGCCCGCGCGACGTGTTGTAGAGCACCCGATGGCCGGTGAACACTTCGACTTCCCCATTGTCCATCATCACGGGGATCGAGATCGTGATCTGCTTTTCCGGGTGCCGAAGCACCTTGTACAGCCCTGGCTCGAGGTCAAGCAGCTCGGCCGCGCGATCGAAGCGCGACATCATCGCCTCGAATGGATTCTCGTCGTCGAGGAAGCGGTCTTTGTCGGGACGGACGATTCTATCAGTCGGAAGTCTGAGGTCGGTTGCCATGGTTGACGAAAGGGGCCGGCGCTAGCCGGCGGTGGGAGCGGTCCGGGAGCGCGCGCGCACGGCGTCATCGAGCACCCGCTCCAGGCCGCCGACACCGCGCTCCACCATCACCTGCTGCGAAACATACCACAATGGCGGCGCAAGGCGAGGCCACTGCGGCGCGAGCTTGACTGCGTCCTTCAGCGTGCACACCACGAGCGTTCCCGCATCGACATCCGCCGCCAGGCGCGCAACTTCGTCCGCGGTGAACGCGTGGTGATCCGGAAAGATGGACGCTCGCACGTGCGCACCGCGGGCCTCGAGCTGCCGCACGAACGCGCCGGGGTCGGCGATCGAGAGAATGGCGCGGATGCTCGCGCCCGCCACTGCGCCGATCGGCAGTCGCTCCGCTGATTCCCCCACGCCGACGCGGCGAAGTTCGGTTTGCGCCAACCGCACGGAAACGCGCGGAACGGTTGCCGCAATGTGCGCCAGCGCGGCGTGCACGCTTTCGACGAGAGTGTCGCTCGCCGTCTTTCTCGTGACGATGATCAGCGTGGCCCGGCGAATCGCTTCGAGCCGCTCGCGCCACGGACCCGCTGGCAGCAAGCGCACGCGCGGCGTCCAGCGATCGGCATTCACCAGCACCAGATCGGCGACGCGCTGCACCTTGCGATGCTGAAAGGCATCGTCGAGCACCGCGATGTCCGCTCCGTCGCGCGCGGCACGCTCGATCGCCACCCGCCGATCGCGGCCGGTGACGACCGGAATGTCCGGATTCAGCGCGCGGTGCACGAGCGGCTCGTCGTCGCCATACCCGCGCAGCACGACCGCGGGCCGCGCGCCACGATCGGCGAGACCGCGCGCGAGCCAGGCGGCAATCGGCGTCTTGCCGGTGCCGCCGACGGTCAGGTTGCCGACACTCAACGCGGGAATCGCCGTGTCGTGCGACGTGAGCACTCCCGCATCGTACAACAATTCGCGCGCGCCGACGATCGCGCCGAACAGCCGCGCCGCGGGAGTGAGCAGTGCTCGGCCAAGCGAGGCACCGGCGCCCGCGCCGTACCACACGCGCTCGACGATTCCTCGATCAGGCATTGACGCGCTGCTCGGCGAGCGCAAACGCCGCTTCCAGTCGACCCACCTGTGCAGCGGCGTCGTGACTGTCGGCGGCCTCTACGTACACGGCGTCGCTGTACGCGACACGTACTCGCGCGAACGGCTTGGGGATCATGAAGCGGTCCCAGCTCCCGAGCCGCCAGCAGGACGACGGCGACGCGACCACCGCGATCATCGGTGCGCCCGTGCGATGTGCAACGACCAACGCCCCTGGCGCGACCGACCTGGCCGGTCCGCGCGGTCCGTCGGGCGTGACGGCGAGATCGGACCCGCGTTCGGCGGCGCGCGTCATGCCAATCAGCGCCCGCGCCGCACCGCGCGACGTCGAGCCGCGAACGGTCGCGAACCCCAGCCGTCGCGCGATCTGCGCAATCAGCTCGCCATCGGCGTGCTCGCTGATCAGGACCGCGACCCCTTCGTTCCGGTGCGTGTACAAGAGCGGCAGCATTTCGCCATGCCAGAGGACGAAGATGATCGGCGTTCCGTCGGCCCGACAGCGCCGCACCGCCTCGTCGTGCGCAATGCGCATGCGCCACGTGAGTCCGAGTACACGCACGAGCGCGGCGCCGAGCCGCGCTTGCCAGGCGATCCGGCGACCCCCCGCGTCAGCCGGCATCCGCGCGCGCTCCGCTCGCGCTGGCGGGACGGCCGGCGAGCTGCACGGCCATGGTCGCAACACGCCCCGCCGCGCCGGGCTGGCCGAGCGCGACGCGGACGCGCTCGAGTCCCTCGAGCATCGTGCGCCGCTGCGGCGCGCCGTGGACGAGCAGCGGTCCGAGCGCGTCCGCCACGGCGTCGGGGCGCAATGCGTCCTGGACGAACTCGGGCGCGAGCGCGTAGCCTGCTACGACGTTCACCAAACCGATATGAGGAATCTTCACCAGCCGCCGCGCCGCCGCATAGGTAAGGGGGCTGGTACGATAGGCGACGACGAGCGGGCAGCCGGTCACGGCGGCCTCGAGCGTGGTCGTGCCGCTCTTGCAGAGCGCCGCGTCGGCCGCGCGGAATACGGTGAACGACGCGGAACGCACCATCGGAAATGGGCAGCGTTTCGGATTGAGCGTGACGTGCGGCGCAACGCTCACGACGACGTGGAGCGACGCGTCGCGCCGCTGCAGCTCGCGCGCGGCGGCAACGAACGGATCGAGGTGCCGCGCGATCTCCTGGCCGCGGCTTCCCGGGAACAACGCGAGCACACGGGTGTCGACCGGAATACCGAGCTTCGCGCGGGCCGCTGCACGATTCGGCAATTGCGCCAGTCGATCGAGCAGCGGATGCCCGACGAACGTCGCGTCCACGCCGTGCTGGCGCAGCAACGCCTCTTCGAACGGCAGGATCACCGCGGCGCGCGTGACGGTGCGGGCGAGCCGCTCGAGGCGATTCGATCCCCACGCCCACACTTGCGGCGTGATGTAGTAGAGCACCGGCACGCCGGCGGCCGTCGCCGCTTCGGCAACCTTCATGTTGAAGGTTGGATAGTCGATCAGCACGACCAGCGCGACCCGGCCGCTCGCAATCCGACGCCGCAGCTCGCGAAGGAGCGCCCAGTGCTTCGGCACGTGCTGCAGCACCTCGGCAAAACCCATCACCGCGAGTCGCTCCACGTGCTCGATCAACTCCACGCCGGCCGCACGCATCTCATCGCCGCCAATGCCGGTGAGCCGGTACGGCGCGCCGCGCGCGGCGAGCTCGCGCGCCACGCCGGCAGCGTGCAGGTCGCCGGAGACTTCTCCGGCGACGAACAGAATGTCACGCACCGCGGCCCGCCGTTTCGCGGCCGGACAGGCGCGGCAGCGTGCGCTCGATGTCCTCGACGATCGTCATCGCCACGGCGAGCGCCTCGCGCCCATCGGCGCCGGTCACCGCCACAGGACCGCCCCCCGCGACCGCCTGCACGAACGACTCGAGCTCGAGACGCAGCGGCTCGCCTTCCGGCGCGGCAACGGGAACGCGCTCGACGAACGACTCGAGCGCCTGGGCGCCCTGGGCATCGCGCACGAGCGCCGCGAAATCAACGTCGCGCCGCAGCCGGTAGAACTCACCCGTGCCCGCGGCGAGGTCCAGCGAGAGATAGCCGCTGTGCTGAAAGATGCGGAGCTTGCGCATGCGGTCGCGCGACACGCGGCTGGCGGTGATGTTCGCCACGGCGCCGGCATCGAACGAGATGCGCGCGCTGGCGATGTCGACGAACGGCGTGAGCACCGGCACGCCCACGGCCGACACCGAGCTCACGCCGCCGCCCACGAACGTGCGGACGAGATCGATGTCGTGAATCATGAGATCGAGCACCACCGCGACATCCGCACCGCGTGGATTGAACGGCGCAAGCCGATTGCTCTCGATGAATCGCGGGCCTTCGACGTAGGGCAACGCGGCACGCACGGCACGATTGAACCGCTCGACGTGGCCGGTCTGTATGATCGCGCCCGTGCGCGCGGCGATCGCGAGCAGCGCGTCCGCTTCGGCGATGGTCGCCGCGATCGGCTTCTCGATCAGCACGTGCAGCCCGCGTTCCAGCGCCGGCGCCGCCGCCTCGTAGTGCGAGGGCGTCGGCACCACGATGCTCACCGCGTCGACGGCGTCCAGCAGCGCCTCGAGCGAGGGAAAGGCGCGCACGCCCAGCTCGGACGCGACCTTGGCGGCACGAGCCGAATCCGCCTCGAAGAAACCCGCGAGCTGCGCCCCCGGCACATCCCGAAGAATTCGCGTATGGTGAAATCCGAGCGCGCCGGTGCCGACCACTCCCATGCGAACGGGCATCAGATCACCGACCCGCGATCGCTGCGCTCGAAGAATTTGAGGAATTCCTCAATCTCCGGATACACATGCAGCTCGGCCACCGCACGCTCGCGCGCCTGCGACAGGTTGAGCTCCGACTTGAAGAACAAGCGATACGCCCGCTTGAGCTCCCGGCGGACGTCCTCGGGAAATCCGTTCCGCTCGAGACCGACGCTGTTCAGGCCGTACAGCTTGATGGGATTTCCTACCGCCTTCACGTACGGCGGCACGTCCTTGGCCACGCGCGAGCAGCCGCCGATGAAGCTGAACCGGCCGATCGTCGCGAACTGGTGGACCGCCACCAGCCCGGACAGAATGGCCTTGTCGTCGATCGTGACGTGACCCGCGAGCTGAGTGCCGTTCGAGATGATCACGCCGTCGCCAACATGACAATCGTGCGCCAGGTGCACGTACGACATCAGGAAGCAGTTCCGGCCAACGGACGTCTTGAACGACTGCGTGGTGCCGCGGTTGATCGTCGCGTACTCGCGGATCGTTGTTCCCTCGCCAATCTCGACGACGGTCGGCTCTCCCTTGTACTTGAGATCCTGCGGATCGCCGCCCAGTACCGACCCGACGCCGACCTTCACGTGGGCGCCGAGCGTCACATTGCGCTCGAGCGTTGCGCGCGCGCCGAGCACGCAGCCCTCGCCCACGACACAGCCTTCCCCGACGATCGCGAACGCGCCGATCTCGACGTCGGACGCGAGTGTGGCGCTCGGGTGGATGAGCGCCGTCGGATGGATCGATCCGCTCATTTGTCGCGCACCATGGCGCCCATCTCCGCCTCGGCCACGACCTCGCCGTCCACCTTGGCGACGCCGGACATCTTGCACATCATCCCGCGAATCTGCTGGAGCTCGAGCTCGAACCGGAGCTGATCGCCCGGTTTCACCGGGCGGCGCCACTTCACGTTGTTGAGTGAAGTGAAATACACGACTTTTGATTCCGGATCCGGCACGGCCCCCATCAGCAGCATGCCGCCCACCTGAGCCATCGCCTCGATGATCAGCACACCAGGCATGATCGGGTGTCCAGGAAAATGGCCCTGGAAGAACGGCTCGTTGATCGTGACGTTCTTGAGGCCGACGATGCGTTTGCCCGCTTCAACCTCGAGCACGCGATCCACCAGCAGGAAAGGATAGCGGTGCGGCAGAACCCGCATGATCTCGTCGATGTCCAGCACGTTCGTCTCCTTCGCGATTGCTTCGGTCAATGCGCGCACCAGCCGCACGGTGCCGCGATGACTCGGTTTGACTGCGACCACGTGCGCCCGCACCCGCCCACCCGCCAACGCCAGATCGCCCACGCAATCCATGGCCTTGTGGCGCACGAATTCGTCCGGCCAGCGGAGCGTGGTGCCGATCACTCCATTCTCGTCGAGCACGACCGCGTTGTCGAGCGACGCGCCTTGAATCAAGCCCTTTCCCCGCAGCGCTTCCACCTCGTGTACGAAACCGAACGTACGCGCCGGCGCCAGCTCGCGGCGGAAGCTCTCCGGCGTGACGCGGTAGCAGCCGCTCTGCCGGCCGATCGCCGCATGCGGAAACTCGATCGTCACCTGCAGCTCGAGCGCGAGCGACGGCAGCACCTCGTACGTCGACTCGCCGTCCGTGAGGCGCAACGGCCGCCGTACCGCGATAATCGTCGGCTCGCCCGGCTGCTCGACCACGCCGGCTTCGTGCAGCGCGTCCAGAAATGGTTGCGCGCTCCCGTCCATGATCGGCGGCTCCGCCGCGTCGAGCGCGATCTCGAGATCGTCGATCTCGCGGCCGGCCACCGCGGCCAACACGTGTTCGACCGTATGCACCGAAACCGGATCCGTGCCGAGCTGCGTTCGGCGTTCGGTGAGCACGGCGTGTTCGGCGCGCGCGGGAATGGCTGGAGCTCCGGGCAGATCGGTGCGGCGAAATGAGATTCCCGTACCGCTCGCCGCGGGTCGAAATTCCAGGCGGCAGGCCGCGCCCAGATGCAACCCAACGCCCTGCAGCGTCACGGGACGCGCGATGGTGCGGCGACTCACGACGACTCGCCGGATTTGTCGAGGAGCCGCTCGATGCGTCGCAACAGATTTGGCAGGCGAAAGAGCGCCGCCTGCGCACGCAGCGCTTCCTTGTGGGGACGCGCCGGATAGCCGGACCAGGTCTCGCCGGCAGGGATGTCGCCGAACACGCCGGCCTGCGCAGCCAAACGCGCGCCGGCACCAATCGTGTGATGGCCCGACACGCCGACCTGCCCGAGCAGCATACAGCCGTCCTCCACGCGGACCGAACCGGCAATCCCTACCTGCGCCATGATCAGGCACGAGCGTCCGATGCGCACGTTGTGCGCGATCTGCACGAGGTTGTCGATCTTGGTGCCCGCGCCGATGACCGTATCATCGATGCTCCCGCGATCGATCGTCGTATTCGCGCCGATCTCGACGTCGTCCTCGATTACACAGCGGCCCACGTGCGGAATCTTGACGTGTTGGCCGTCGCGCTGCACGTAGCCGAATCCGTCGGATCCGAGTCGCACGCCCGCATGCACGATGACGCGATCGCCGAGCCGAGTTCCACTATAGGCGGTCACCGACGGAAAGAGCTGGCATGCGTCGCCGATCACCACGCCGTCGCCAATCACGCAATGCGCACCGATCGACGTCGAATCGCCGAGTTGCACGTCATCGCCCAGCACCGCGTACGCGCCGACGGAGACGTTCGCGCCCAGTCGCACGCCGTGCCCGAGCACGGCCGTCGGGTGAACACCGGGTGTGACACGCGCGTGTCGATGAAATCGCGGCAGCAGGGCGAGCAGCGCTTCTTGCGGTCGCTCGACCACGACGCGCGCGGCCACCTGGCTGGGCGTGTCGGCGAGCTCCGGTGACACGAGCACAACGCCCGCGCTGGAAGCGGTGAACGCCGCTGCGTATTTCGGCGTGCCGAAGAAGCTCAAATCGTGCGACGACGCCCGGTCCAGCGGTGCGACGTTCGCCACCGCGGCGGCGGCGTCGCCGATCAGGCGCCCGCCGACTGCCTCCGCGATAGCGGCGGCGGTGAGAACGAGACCGCCCTCACCGCCGCCTGCAGGTCCTTGCCGGGACGAACCAGCGATCACTGGGTCGGCGGCTTTCGCGTCACGCCCGCGGGCGCCGGCGGCGCGCCGCCCGGCTTGGCGGCAGCCGGCTTGGTCGTTGCAGCCACGGTCCGCAACCGCGCGACGACGCGATCCGTGATGTCGAGGTTCTTGTCGGCCGACACGATCGGCGAGCCTTGCGGATCGTTCGACAAGATCAGCGCGTAGCCGCCTTCGGTGCGGATGTCGTCGAGCACCTTCCGCACCTGCTCGGTCACGGGCGCCATCACCTCGTTCTCATGCTGCTGGAACTGCTGCTGGAACTGCGCGTTCTTGCCTTGCAGCTCGGTCTCCAGCGCCTGCATCGCCTTCTGCCGCGAGTCCTTCTGCGCGGCCGTCAGCGTCGGCTCGTCCTTCTGATACTTCGCCAACATGTTGTTGACGGAATCCTGCAGCGTCTGCAGCTGCGCGCGATAGCTCTCGCCCTCCTTGTTGAGCAGCGACTCCGCGGCGGCGCGGCCAGGCGCTGCCGCCATCAGCGCCTGCGGGTTCACATAAGCAATCTTGAGTGGCGCCTGGGTTTGCGCGGCGGCGGCGGCCAGCGGAAGCGAGAGCGCGATCACGGTCGCGCGAAGAATGGAACGCATGGTAACTCCGTTATTAGTAGATCTGTCCGAATTTGAAGTGGACTTGCCAGCCGGGATTCTTGTGCCCCGCGGTGTCGGTCCGATCGAAGCCGTACCCGAGATCGACGCCGAGCGGACCGAGTGGTGTGACGAGTGATGCGCCAAAACCGGCACCACGGAACAGCCGCGTCGGATCGAAGTCGCTCGGGCGTTCCCAGATGTTGCCAGCGTCGTAGAACGTATCGATGTACAACTGCTGACTCACGCGCAGGCCCAGCTCGATGGTGCTCGTATAGAACGCATTGCCGAACGAGCTCCGTTGCGCCTGGAACTGGTCGGCATTGGGGAGAAAACCCTGCGGCGTGATCGAGAACTCCTCGTATCCGCGCAGCGGCTCGCCGTACTGCACGCCGCCGAGTGAGAACGCCTGCGACACGAAGAACGGCCCGGGGTCGCCGAACAGGCCGCCGGCGCGCGCGCTCAGCCCGAGCACGAGCGCGAGCGGCTCCGCACCCGGCGACTTGCCACCGAACGTGGTCAGCGTCGAGTAGGCGCGCATCTCGGACGTCAATCGCGTGTAGCTCGCGGTGCCGCCGAGCGGTCCGCCATTGAGCTGGAGATTGAGATCCTCGTGCACGCCCGCGTACGGGAATGGCACACCCAGTCGTGTGTCGTGGTCCAGCGTCAGTCCCAACGTCGATCGGAAGCAGCCGTTGCAGACGATGGTCGAGACGAGTCCCGAGCCGCCATACTGCACACGCTCGCCGCCATAGCTCACGAATGCACGCGTATAGCGCGACGTCGGCAACGTGAAGCCGAACTGAATCTGTCCACCGCTCGTCGTCGACTGCCCGATATCGCGGATGATGAACCGCGACTGCTGATGGTAGGCCGAGATCGTACCGGAGACGCGCGTCTGCTTGATGCGCGGGTCCGTGTAGCTGACGCTGAAGTCCTTGATGTACTGCCCGAACTGCCACTGGAGCGACGCCTTCTTGCACTGGCCGAACAGGTTCGGCTGATCGAAGCCGATGAAGCCGCCGATTCCCGTCCCCTGTCCCACCGACGCACCGAAGTTCACGTTGCCGGTGCGCTTCTCCTTCACGTGGAAGATCAGATCGATGTCGCCCTTGTCGTTCGCCGGACGCGTGTCCGGTGGCGGCATGTCCTTGTCGAAGAATCCGAGATTGGCGATGCTGCGCCAGCTCTGGATGAGGCGATCCTGATTGAACACGTCGCCGGGAAGCATCGCGAGCTGATCGCGAATGCAGCTCTCGCTCGTCACATCGTTGCCGACGATATCGATGCGGTTGACGATCGCCGGCGTCCGCTCCTCGATGTCCCACCGTAGATCGACGGTCGGCACCGAATCCGGTCCGACGCGGCGGCGTTCGACGACGGGCCGAATGTCGGCGTAGATGTAGCCCTCATTCGCGTACGCTTCGGCAACCTTGTGCGTCGCGTCTTCCCACGCGGTCTCATCGAACACGTGCGTGTCGGGGTTGCCCTTGCCGAGGAGTGCCTTGACCGCGTCGGTCACACCCTTGTCCTGGTTGCCGAACGGGTAGTACCGCGCAATCTCGTCGCTCGAGAAGCGCTTGGCGCCGTTCACCTCGAAATCACCGATCTTGTATTGCGGTCCCTCGCTCACCGTCAGGCGGACCAGCGCCTTGCCCTTGTCGCGATCGACGATCAGAGTGTCCTTGACGACCTGCATGTCGATGTAGCCGTGCGACGCGTAGAGGTCGGGAATGGTCTTCGCCAGATCCTCGGCGTACTTGTCCGCATCGAACTCGCCTTTCCGCCACCAGAAGAAGCCCTCGGGCTTGGTGGCGATCGCGCTGACGATCTCCTTGTCCGAGAGCGCCTTGTTGCCTTCGATCTCGACGCCGGAGATGGCGAGCCGGCGACCTTCGTCCACCTTGAAGATGAGCGTCGTGGCCTCGCCGCTGATCACCGTGTCGACCGTCACGCGAGCGAGGTAGAACGACTGACTCTGGTAGAGCGAATCGATGCGGGCGACGTCGCGGGCGACTTGCGCGGGGTCGATCGGCTTTCCGATCAGCAGATCGACGCGGTCCTTCACTTCACTCGGCGACACGCGGTCCGCGCCCGTAACTTGCACGTCCGACAGAAGACGGCGTTCCTGCAGCGTGAACACCAGCACTGTCTTGCCGTTGATCGGCTCACAGCTCGTCTGGATGTTCGCTTCGAACTGATCGGTTGCGTACAGGTCGCGAAGCGCACGCGACAGCACGCGCGAGTTCACGGTCGACTTCGGAGCAATTCCGACGTCGGCCCGCAGCTCATCCTCCGTGATACGGTGCTGCCCACGAAACGCCACGCTGTCGGGCGTGGCGCATGGTCCAACGGTCGCGTCCTGGGCGTGCGCGGCGCTTCCGGCCAGCAGCATGCCCAGACACGCGAGAAGATACCGCGTCTGTCGCATAGGTGGGGAATATACACAAGGAACGGCCGGTCGGGTCCACAACGGGACCGACCGGCCGTTCAGAACGACGTTTCTTTACGCTTTCGTTGTGCTCGTCAGGACGCGGAAGTCCAGCCGCTCGCCTTCGGCAGCCAGATCGACCTCGATCTCGTCGCCGCGTGAGAACTCGCCCATCAGAATCTTCTCCGAGAGCGGATCCTCAATGAACTTCTGGATCGCCCGCTTGAGCGGCCGCGCGCCGTACTGCTCGTCGTAGCCGTGCTTGACGAGGAAGTCCGTGGCCGCCTCGGTGAGCTTGAGGGTCAGCTCCTCTTCGGCCAGGCGTTTCCGCACGTCCTTGAGCAGCACGCCGACGATCTGCGTGATGTGCTCGCGGCTGAGCGGGTGGAACACGATCGTTTCGTCGAGCCGGTTCAGGAATTCGGGATTGAACACGTTCTTGAGCTCATCGCGCACCTTCTCCGCCCGACGCTCCCAGTTCTGCTTCTCGTCGCCACTCGTGAAGCCGAGCGACTTCGACTTGGTGAGATCGCGCGCGCCGACGTTCGACGTCATGATCACCACGGTGTTCTTGAAGTCGATCACCCGGCCGTAGTTGTCGGTCAAGTGGCCTTCGTCGAGCACCTGGAGCAGGATGTTGAACACGTCCGGATGCGCCTTCTCGATCTCGTCGAGCAGGATGACGCTGTACGGCTTGCGACGCACGGCCTTGGTGAGCGTGCCCGAATCCTCGTAGCCCACGTAGCCCGGAGGCGCACCGATGAGGCGCGACACGGAGAACTTCTCCATGTACTCGCTCATGTCGACGCGAATCAGCGCCGACTCGTCGGCGAACAGGAACTTGGCCAGCGACCGGGCCAGCTCCGTCTTGCCCACGCCAGTCGGGCCGGAGAACACGAACGAGCCGATCGGACGACGGGGATCCTTGAGGCCAGCCCGGCTGCGCCGGATGGCCTTGGAGATCGCCTTGATCGCCTCATCCTGGCCGATCACCGTCTGATGGAGCTCGTCCTCCATCCGCAGCAACCGCGAGGTTTCGGCCTCCTGCAGCCGCGTGACTGGAATACCCGTCCACCGACTGACGATGAACGAGATCTCCTCTTCGCCGAGCACTGGGCGGTGCGATTGGCGACGCGACTCCCAGTCGGCCTGCGTCTGCTTGATGCTGCCCTGGATTTCGCGCTCCTTGTCGCGCAGCGACGCGGCGCGCTCGAAGTTCTGATCGCGGACGGCGGCTTCCTTGTCGCCATTCACCTTCTCGAGCTGCGACTTGAGCTCCGCCACTTCCGGTGGCGGCGCCTGTGCGGCGAGGCGTGCCCGCGCGCCCGCCTCGTCGATCACGTCGATCGCCTTGTCGGGCAGGAACCGGTCGGTGATGTACCGCTCCGACAGCTTGGACGCGATCGTGAGCGTGGTGTCGGGGATCGTCACCTTGTGATGATCCTCGTATTTCTTGCGCAGCCCCTTCAGGATCTCGACCGTCTCGTCCACCGACGGTGGATCGACGATGACCGTCTGGAAGCGGCGCTCGAGCGCGCCGTCCTTCTCGATGTACTTCCGATATTCGTTGAGCGTCGACGCGCCGACGCACTGCAGTTCGCCGCGCGCCAGCGCGGGCTTGAGCATGTTGCTCGCGTCAATGGCGCCTTCGGCAGCACCCGCGCCGACAAGCGTATGCAGCTCGTCGATGAATAGAATGATCTGCTTGTTCTGCGCGATCTCGTTCATCACCGCCTTGAGCCGCTCCTCGAACTGGCCGCGGTACTTCGTGCCGGCAATGACCGCCGCCATGTCGAGCGAGAGGACGCGATGGTCGCGCAGCGACTCAGGGCACTCGCCGTTGGCAATGAGCTGGGCGAGTCCCTCGACGATCGCCGTCTTGCCGACGCCCGGCTCGCCGATGAGCACCGGATTGTTCTTTTTGCGGCGCGTCAGGACTTCCATGACGCGCTGGATCTCCTTCGCGCGGCCGATCGTGGGATCGAGCTGTCCCTCGGCGGCCAACTGCGTGAGATCGCGGCAGAAGTGATCCAGCGCCGGCGTCTTGGACTTCTTTTCGCCCTTGGGCGCCGATTGCGCTGGTGCCGCGCCGCCCTGTGGCTGCGCCCCACCCTGTGGCATCTCCGTGCCCAGGATGCGCAGTGTTTCCGTGCGGGCGGCGTCAAGATTGACGCCCGCATCGGTCAGGACTTGCGCGGCGATTCCCTTCTCTTCGCGCAACAGCCCGAGAAGGAGGTGTTCTGTGCCGACGTAGCTGTGGCTGAGCTCGCGCGCCTCGCTCATGGCGAGCTCGAGCACCTTTTTCGCCCGCGAGGTATACGGGAGGTCGGGACCGGTCGTCTGGCCGGCTTTGCCCTTCTTGACCGTCTCCTCGATCTTCTGCTGGATGTCGTCCAGCTCCACGCTCAGGTTCTGAAGCACCGTCGCTGCGACGCCCTCACCCTCGCGAATCAGTCCGAGCAGAATGTGCTCCGTCCCCACGTACTCGTGGTGGAGACGTGCGGCTTCCTCGCGTGCCATCGCGAGAACTTTCCTCACCCGCTCGGTGAAGTTGTAGCCGTTCATGATTCCCTCACATCGGGTGATCGTGCGTCAGCCGACCGATCCCGCTTCCTCTTCCAGCGCTTTACGCACATAGCGTGCGCGCGCCAGGTTGGTCTCGCTTTCCGTGAGCGCCCTGCCCTCCGCAAAGGCAAGATGCGCTGCTTGCGAAAAGATCAGGAGCTTGTTGAGGGTATATACACTCAGGCTGGAGATCAGTTTCAGTCCGACCGCCAATCGGACCCCACTGAGATAGTTCATCGCCTCGTCGAACGTGAGGCTGCGTGCATAGCGCAACGTGCCGTACGCGCGCCACAGCTTGTCTTCGATAATATAACCCGCATCGCGCAAGAGCACCCGACGTGCTTCCGCTTCTCGCTCGACGACGTGACCGACGACTCGTAACAGTTGGTCGAGGAGCTCCTCCTCAGACCGGCCCAATGTGGTCTGGTTCGAGATCTGGAAGAAGTTGCCCACCACCTCGCTGCCCTCGCCGTACAAGCCGCGATATGTAAGCCCCATCTGCTGCAAGCTCGCCAGCACCTTGCCGATCTCCTTCGTCAGCACGAGCCCCGGCAGGTGGATCAGCACCGAACCACGCATGCCGGTGCCCACGTTCGTCGGACACGCCGTGAGAAATCCGAACTCGTTGTGAAACGAGTACGGGAGCCGCGAGCCCAGATCGCGATCGAGCTTGTCGATCGCCGCGAATGCATCCTGGAGCGCGAACCCGGATCGAAGCGCCTGCAGCCGCAGGTGATCCTCCTCATTCACCATCACGCCCAGACCGTCGGCCAGAAACACCGCCGCGCCGGTTCGTACCGGATGCTGCGCGTCCAGCCCCGCGAGCTCCTTGCTCACCAGGTGTCGTTCGTGCAGCAGTGCGCGCGACGCCGGCGGCAGCTCGTCCAGCCGGTACATCACCGATTCGGTGAGCGCCGGCACCGCGCCGACCGCCTCACGCACTTGCGACAGTACGCGTAGGCGCTCGCCATCCCGCGCGTTTGCCGTGAAGGCATAGCCGTCGACGTTCCTCGCCAGCCGAATGCGCGTCGACAGCACGATGTCGGCGTATTGGCCCGAGGCGTCGAGCCAGCCCATGCCGCCATCGGGCAGCAGCGACAGATCGACGCTCATTCCATCACCCGAATGCGATCACGCAGGTCCGCCGCGAGCTCGAACTGCTCGCCCTCGATGGCCCGCCGTAGACGCTCCCGCAGCTCCCCGAGGACCGCGGACCGCTCGAGCGTTTCGTTCATCGGCGGGTGGTAGGCGCGCCCCACATGGCGGTGACTTCCCTGAATGCGCCGCAGCAACTCGCGAATACCGGCCTCGAAGTTGGTGTAGCAGCGCGCGCATCCCCAGCGGCCCGTCGCACGGAAGTCGGCCATCGTCGTGTTGCAGAACGTGCAGCGCACGACCTCATGGCTCGACGAGGCCACCTGTTGGTGGACTTCATGGAGAAATTCGCCGAGCGGATGCTTCGGCGTCGCGACCGTGGTCTCGACGCCGCGCTCCGCCGCGCACCGCTCGCACAGATGGAGCTGGTGTACGGCATTGTTCTCGATCGTGGTGAGATGCACGACCGCGTCGCGCTCTCGGCAGCTATCACACAACATCAGGGCACCGCCTCACGGACGTCCGTTTCGACGAGTCGGCCGTCCTCCAGCAACAAAGTCCGGTCAGCACGCGACGCCAGGGAGTGGTTGTGCGTCGCGATCACCATCGCGATGTGAAGATCGCGGGACAGCTGAGCGAACAGGTCGTGCAGCCGCTCGCTGTTCCCGTGGTCGAGATTGCCCGAGGGTTCGTCGGCGAGCAGAACCGCCGGCTCGAGCGCCAGTGCGCGGGCCACGGCCGTCCGCTGCTGCTCGCCTCCAGACAACGCGCCGGGCTTGTGGCCGAGGCGGCCGCCAAGACCCACGCGGCTCAGCAGCTCCACGGCGCGTTCGCGGGCCTGGCCGTTGGACCACCCGGCGATGCGCAGCGGCATCATCACGTTCTCGACCGCGGTGAACTCCCGCAGCAGGTGATGAAATTGAAACACGAATCCGACGGTCCGGTTCCGCAACGCCGACAGATCATCGTCATCGCGCCCTTCCAGACTCTGGCCAGCGATGCGAATCGTCCCGCGAGTCGGCCGGTCGAGCGCACCCAACAAGTGCAGCAGCGTACTCTTGCCGGCGCCGCTGGCACCGACGATGGCGGTCATGTCGCCCTGGGTTACCTGCAGATTGACCCCGTCCAGGACGGTGATCGCACCGCCGTCGCCGCCCTGGTACACCTTGGCCAGATCCACCGCCTCGAGCACGATCATTCGTGTCGAATCGCCTCCACCGGATAGAGCCGCGCCGCCTGCCGGGCCGGATAGATCGTCGCCAATGCAGCCACGACCAGGCTCGCCACGACGATCAGCGTTACGTCGAACGGCTCCGTCGCGACGGGCAGGTGGTCAATGAAATATACGGATGGATTCAGCGGGATGAGCTTCTTTTGACCGATCAATTGCGAGGCGATGAGGCCGATGATCAAGCCCGACAGCGTGCCGACCATGCCGATGACCAGCCCCTGCGCGAAGAATACGCGGCGGATCGAACGCGCCGGCATCCCCATCGCCCGCAGAATGCCAATCTCACGCGTCTTGTCCGTCACCACCATGATCAACGTGCTGATGATGTTGAACGCCGCCACCAGCACGATCAGCAGCAGGATCACGGACATGCCGAGCTTTTCCAGCTGCAGCGCATTGAACAGCGAGCTGTTTTGCTTCTGCCAGTCCTGCACGACATACGGCAAGCCGAGCGTATCGGCCAGCCGCTGCCCGACCTCGCCCGCGACGTCGCGCGACGGCGTCCGGATCTCGAGGCCTGTTACCGACTTTCCAAGCTCCGCCAGTTCCTGCGCCGCAGGCAGCGCGACGTACACGTAGTGGTCGTCGTACTCGTACATGCCCGTCTCGAACAGCCCCGTCACCTCGAACACTTCCTGGCGCGGAACGGGATACCCCGTGACCGGATCGATCTCGTTCGAGATCGTGACGAGCTGAATGGAGTCGACGCCCGGCAACACGTTCAAACGTTCGGCGAGCTTGTCGCCCAGCACAGCTCCGCGCCGGCGGCCGTCACTCGAGAGAAAGGTGAAGTCGCCGGCCGACGCATGCTGGCGAATGCTCGTGACGTCGGGCACGCCGCGACCCGCGGCGGGAATGCCCTCGACGTAGGCACCTTCGAAATACTTGTGGTGCGTCGCGCGGATCACCGCCTGCGTATGAACGAACGGCTCGACCGCCGCCACGCCGGGCTGGCGCTTCACCGTGTCCATCGCCTTCTGCCAGTCGGTCATCACCATGTCCGGCCCGTACGTCAGGATCCGGATGTCGGGGCTGCCAATGAGAATCTTCTCACGGAGATCGTTCTGCAGCCCGTTCATGACGCCGATGATCACGATCAGCGCGCTCACCGCGACGGCGACGCCGCCGATCGCGATGAGGCTGATCAGCGACAGCAGCTTCGACCCGCGCCGGCTGCGAAGGTAGCGCCAGGCGATCGCCAGCTCGAGCCGTATCATTCGGGACGCAACGTCGGAAACAGGATCACGTCGCGAATGTTGTGCGTCCCCGTCAGATACATGAACAGGCGATCGACGCCGATGCCGACGCCGCCCATCGGCGGCATCCCATACTCCATGGCTCGCAGATAGTCTTCATCCACACCTGCCGCTTCGACGTCGCCCGCGGCGCGCAGCCGCGCCTGCGCCTCGAACCGCCGGCGCTGGTCGATCGGATCGTTCAACTCGCTGAACGCGTTCGCCAGCTCTCGGCCGCGCGCAAACAGCTCGAATCGTTCAGTGAGCGCCGGATTGCCGCGCTTCGGCTTGGCCAGCGGCGACAGCGCGACGGGATAATCCACGACGAACGTCGGTTCGTTCAAGGTGGATTCGACGATCGCCTGGAACATCTCGTCGAGCAGTTTCGGGCGGCTCATGGTCTCGACCTTCTGCACACCGACGCCACGCGCCGCTGACCGCAGCGTCTCGTCGTTCATGGCCATGGCGTCCGCGCCCAGCGCGGCGTTGAGCGACGGCACCCACTCGATGCGCGGAAAAGGCGGACGGAGGACCGGCACACTGGCCTCACCGTGTTCGACCGCGCTCTGGCCGGCTGCCGGCGGCGACCAGCTCGCCCGCACGGCATTGGCTGCGCGCACGATCAGGGCTTCCACGCGCGACATCATCACGGTGTAGTCGGCATATGCTTCGTAGAATTCGAGCATCGTGAATTCCGGATTGTGCGACCGGTCGATGCCCTCGTTCCGGAAGTCGTGGCCGATCTCGTACACGCGTTCGAAGCCGCCCACGATCAGCCGCTTGAGATAGAGCTCGTCGGCGATGCGCAGATAGAGCGGCATGTCGAGCGTGTTGTGGTGCGTGGTGAACGGACGCGCCGCCGCGCCGCCGTACAGCGGTTGCAGCACCGGCGTCTCCACCTCGAGATAGTCGAGCGCCTCGAGGCCGCGCCGCAGCTCCGAGATCATGCGCGATCGTGCGCGAAACAACGCGCGCACCTCCGGATGCACGGCCAGGTCGGCGTAGCGCTGCCGGTAGCGTTGCTCGGGATCGGCAAACCCCGAGTGCCGCACCGTGGCGCCGTCCACGACTTCCTCCTTGCCGAACGGCAGCGGCCGGAGCGACTTGGCCAGAAGCTCCACCGACTCGACACGCACCGTCACCTCGCCGGTGCGTGTACGAAACAGCGGGCCCGATGCGCCGATCACATCGCCGATGTCGAACAGATCCAGCGACGCATAGCGCTCCTCCCCAAGCTGATCCTTCTTGAAGTACAGCTGAATCCGGCCGGAGTCGTCCGCGATGTGCGCGAATGTCGTCTTGCCGTGCGCGCGCCACGCCACGATTCGGCCGGCAACGCGCACCGTCTCGCCTTCGGCGTGGTCTCCGGGTGGCAACAGCGCCACGGCCTCGACGGCGCTGTGAGTGCGTGCGAAGCCGTACGCGAACGGCACGATGCCTCGCGCTTCCAGCGCTTCGAGCTTTTCGCGCCGGGCCCGCTGAACGAAGTTCAGATCGTCGCTCACGCCGCGGCGCTCCCCGCGCCGCCCGTCTGTGTGAGATAGGCCTCGATGAACGGATCGATGTCGCCGTCCATCACCCGCTGCACGTCCGGAATCTTCAATTCGGTACGATGGTCGTTCACCATCGTGTACGGCTGGAAGACGTAGCTCCGGATCTGGCTCCCGAAGCTCACGTCGGACTTGGTGGCATCGAGATCGGCCTTCTTCTTCGCCAGCTTCTCCGCTTCGAGGTTGTAGAGGCGGTTCTTGAGCATCTTCATCGCCGTGCCCTTGTTCTTGTGCTGCGAACGCTCTTGCTGCGAGGAGACGACGATGCCAGTGGGCATGTGCGTCAATCGCACCGCCGAGCTGGTCTTGTTGACGTGCTGGCCGCCCGCACCCGACGCCCGGAAGACGTCCATGCGAATATCCTCATCGCGGATCTCGATGTTGATCTCCTCATTCACCACTGGATAGACGAAGATCGAGGCGAAGCTCGTGTGCCGCCGCGCTTGTGCGTCGAATGGCGAGATGCGCACCAGCCGGTGCACGCCGATCTCGGCCTTGAGAAAGCCGTACGCGTAGGCGCCCTTGATCTCGAGCACCGCGCCCTTGATACCGGCCTCCTCGCCTTCGCTCAGGTCGAGGATGTCGATCGTGTAGCCTTTGCGCTCGGCCCACCGCGTGTACATCCGCATGAGCATCGACGCCCAGTCCTGTGCCTCGGTGCCTCCGGCGCCGGCGCTGATCTCGAGCTGCGCGTCGCGAAAATCGTCGGGTCCGGACAGCAGTGATCGCAAACGATATGCGTCGATCTCACCACCGAGTGCGTCGACCTCGCGCGCGAGTTCCGCCGACATCTCGTCGTCGGGCTCCGCCGCCAGCATTGCCTCGAGCTCCTGCGCACTCTCGACGCGAGCCGTGATGGAATCGAACGGCTCGACCCATCCTTTGAGCGCTTTGACTTCCTGCACGACCGACTGCGCGGTCTGCTGATCGCCCCAGAATCCGGGGGCGGACATGCGCTCCTCGAAACGCCTCAGCGCATCACGCTTGGCATCCAGGTCAAAGATACCTCCGCAGCTCGACGAGCCGCTCGGCGTATTGCCTGAGCTGGCGCGCGCGCTCGCTATCTGCCATTGCAACCTCCGGTATGACACGAGCCGTCAGCGCTTGACGCGGACGGCTCGCGTGTGAACTGTCGTCGGGGTGCAAGATAGCGGCGCCAGCGCGCCGCGTGTAGTCCGCGTGAACGATGCGCGGGCAGCACGCGCGGTGCTAGAAGACCTTTTGCCCCTTGGCGAGAATCTCGTTCAACGCATCCTGAAAATGCGGCGTCGAATCGGCGAACTCTCGACCGACCTGCTCGACGAACTCCTCGTAGCTCTTCTTGATCTCTTCGCGAAAGAGATCCCTCAGCGTTCCATCGCGAATCCCCTCGTCGCGGCGCTGCGGAAAGTACGTCACGAGGTCTGACACGAGCGCCCGCGCGAGACGCCGGGCTTTAGCGTTCGGATCGTTGGCGAGAAAGGGATTGATCGGCGCGCGGCCGGGTGTTGGCATCGCTGGCCGCGGCGCGACGGCGGCACCCGCCGTCCCAGGATTACCCGGAGCAGCGGGCCTGGGTGCGAATACCACGGGCCGCGCCGACGGCGCAGTTGCCGGAGCGGCGCCCGAGGACGCAGCCGGCGCAGCGGACGCAGTGGACGCAGCCGGCGCAGCGGACGCAGTGGGCGCAGCCGGCCGGACCGCAGGCTGTGATGGGATCGAGGGTCCGCCAGCGGGTGGCGTCAGCGGCCGCGCCGGACGAGATACCGATGGCGCCGACGCAGCCCCGGGAGGAATCGCCGCGGTCGGCGCGCGTGGCGGTGCTGGCTGGGCTGGCCGAGGCGCGGCGGGTGGGGCTGAAACAGCCGGCGCCGCGGAGCCCAACGGGGCCGCAGCTGCCGGCTGAGGAGATTGCGGTTGCGCTGTACTGGCCGGTCGAGGAGCGGCGGGAGCCGAAGTAGCGGGCCTCGGAGCTGTTGGCGGAGGGGCAGCCGGTGCCGCACCGACATTTGACGGAGCGGCCGGCGAGGAAGTGAGCGGCGCCGCCGGCGCGGTAGGCGCCGTAGACGCCCGAGCCGCACCGCCGCGGACACCGGGCGTCGCAAACTCGGAGTCGATCGAAATCTCGGCGCCGATCGTAATCACACCGCCGCACACCGAACACCGCGCGCGAATGCCGGCACGCGGAACCTTGGCCGGATCAACGCGAAAAACGGACTGGCATTCGGGACACGTGACGTTCACTCGCCCTCCATGGCGTTCGCGGGCGCACCCGCTCTGACCGAGACCGGCTCTTCCGGCGCACCGTCGGTACGCCGATCGATTGAAAACACGGAGCCCGGGAGCGTCTTGGCGTAACTCTTCATCTCGGTGGCCAGCGCGCTGACTTGCGCCGCGTGCGTGAACCGGCGGCGCTCATTCGTGACCACGCCAATCGACACGGTCATCAACGGCACACGGTGCAGCTGGCCTCGGCGATCCTTGCCGAAGAAATAGCCTGCTCGGCGATCCTGTTCGGAGTACTGGTACGGTACCAGGGCGTCGAATACGGAAATGATCTCGGTGCAGACGACGCTCACCGCGCCCGTGGGAATAATGAAAATGAAATCATCGCCGCCGATATGCCCAACGAAGCCGTTCTCGTGGCAGGTGCCTTTGACCACATCGTGGAGGATCTGCGCAAGAATCCGGATGACGCGATCGCCCTCGTAATACGAGTACCGATCGTTGAATTCCTTGAAATGATCGAGATCGGCGTAGCAGGTGGCGAACAGCAGGTCGGCCGCGAGCCGGCGTCCGATCTCCGCCTCGATCTCCACTGCCCCGGGAAGTCTGGTGGATGGATGGACGTACAAGTCGCGGTCGGAGCGTCGCAGCAACGCGTCCAGGCGAATCGTTATTTCCGAGGCATCGAGTTGCTCGCGGACGACTTCGTCGGCACCCGCCCGGAATCCAGCATCGAATGCCGCTGGATCATTCGGCGAAACGACGAGCGACGGAACGACGCCTGTGTACGAATCGCCCTTCAGCCGTTTGACTGCCGCCAGCACCTCATCAGCCCGGGAGCGCGAATCGAACACGACCAGGCGGGGGCGGCCGCGGAGCGCCACGCCCATGAGCGTTTCCGCATCGGAGACCCGCAGCACCGGCAGCGCGAGCGAGGCCAACCATCGCTGCACGATGTCGGGAGGAGCCAGATCGTCGGGAGAGAACAGGATCGCGCTAGTTGTAGCCACTCTCGGCAGAATCAGCGGTAAGGCGGCAACATAGGGTTGCCCGGAATCGAAGTCAAATCATGACGGCGACAACACTTGCGCGTACCTGGTGCCGGTGACGCCAGTCACCCCATGGGCCGTTCATGGAAAGTATCGGCTGCCCGGAACACGCGAACGGGGCCATTGGGCGATCGTCAATGGCTCCGACAAGGGACGTCAACGGGCAGCGTCCGTCACAAAGCTGTGGCTTCGTCGATCAGCATGATCGGAATGCCGTCGCGGATCGCGTACCGCAACCCACAATGGTGACACAGCAGGGCCTGCTCAGCGTCCCGGTACTCGAGCTCGCCCTTGCATTTTGGGCACACCAGGATGGCGAGGAGCTGGGGCGACACGGTCGCACTGGTATTCATGAGGTTCCGTCGTCGGGAAGGTGATAACCAAGCCGCTGCAGCGCGTGCGGGTTGCGCCGCCAGTTCGCAAGCACTTTCACCCAGAGATCGAGGTAGACCGGACCGCCAACGAGCGGCTCGATCTTGGTGCGGGCCGCGCGGCCAATGTCTCGGATGCGCTTTCCCCCCGCGCCGATCAAGATGCGCTTCTGACTCTCGCGCTCGACGTGCAGCACTGCCCGAATGTATATCGGCGACTGCGTCTCGCGGAACTCTTCGATCTCGCATGCGATGCTGTACGGTACCTCGTCCTCGAGTTGCTCGAGCGCGGTCTCCCGAATCAGCTCGGCCACGAAAAAGCGCAGCGTCTGCGTGCTGATCTCGTCGTCCGGATAGAGAAACGGACTTTCAGGCAGTCGCGCGGCAATGCGCTCGATCAGTGCCGGCACGCCTTCGCCGGTGGTGGCCGAGATCATGAGTGCATTCGGGAATTGGTCCAGCGCCGCGGAACGCTGAGCCTCGCTCATCCGATCGATCTTGTTGACGGCGAGGAGCTGTGGCGCCCGCGGTGGTTGCTCGAGCTGCGCCAGCTCGGAGAGCGGCGGCGGAGCGCCCTCCGTGCCGTCGACGAGGTACAGGATGACGTCGGCGTCTGCGAGCGCTGCCAGCGCGGCGCCGCGCATTGCGCGCTGGAGCGGATAGCGCGGCTCGAGCAGTCCAGGTGTGTCGAGCAGGATGATCTGCACGTCGCCATCGGAGCGAATGCCCACGATGCGATCACGAGTGGACTGCGGCTTGGGGCTGACGATGCTGAGCTTTTCGCCAACGAGCCGATTGAGGAGCGTGGATTTGCCGGCGTTGGGCTTTCCGGCGACGGTCACGATACCAGCGCGAGGCATGGCGGAAAGCTAGTGGCTGGTGGCTGGTGGCTAGTGACGAGTGACTGGAAAGCACAAACGCCCCAGCCGTGTGTGGCTGGGGCGTTTGCAATGAGGTGCCGGCGACGGCCTACTCTCCCGCGCTCTCTCGAGCGGAGTACCATCGGCGCTGTAGGTCTTAACGATCGTGTTCGGAATGGGAACGAGTGTGGCCCCTACGCTCTAGTCGCCAGCGATTCGGAGACGCGCGTTGGTGGTGCGAGCGCGCGTCGAGATGCGTTCAATGGAACGACATCGGATGGTGTGGTAGATCGGGAAATTGAATCCCGGAACAATGCAGAGCTCTGCATGCAGTATTGCTTGTATCTCTTTCCGTAGCGCCCACATGGACGAACCATGGGGGGAGCCACTTGGGAGTAGTCAAGCCACACGGGCGATTAGGACCGCTGCGCTTGGAATGGATTGCTCCACGTCCACGGGCGGCCTATCGACGGGGTGGTCTTCCCCGGCCCTTCAGGAGGCTCAAGGCCTCGGGAGAGTTCATCTTGGGGCGTGCTTCCCACTTAGATGCATTCAGCGGTTATCACAGCCGACCATCGCTACCCGGCGGTGCCCTTGGCAGGACAACCGGGACACGAGCGGGTCGTCCGACTCGGTCCTCTCGTACTAGAGTCCGCTCCCCTCAACTCTCCAACGCCCACGACGGATACAGACCGAACTGTCTCACGACGTTCTGAACCCAGCTCATGTACCACTTTAACCGGCGAACAGCCGGACCCTTGGGACCTTCTCCAGCCCCAGGATGTGATAAGCCG
>Ga0207660_10000016_pt1 | contig 76004 bp, 64 predicted proteins | sample KBSC73BmetaG_FD_184335 | JGI IMG/M metagenome (GOLD analysis project Ga0207660, IMG submission 184335) | Corn rhizosphere microbial communities from Kellogg Biological Station, Michigan, USA - KBS C7-3B metaG (SPAdes) (version 2) | ecosystem: Host-associated > Plants > Roots > Rhizosphere ... | reverse complement strand
AAAAATCTCCATAATATCTCGATGACGTCATTGTATCAAGAAAAAAGGAAGGCCAAAAAATTTATGCGGGTCTCAACTTTTGGTCAGTCACTTATTCCTTAACATATGATATATAATATATTAAATTATATGGGGTCGTTTCAGTTAACAAAAACACACTGTCAAGAATACGCTTAACCAAGTATGTTACATGGTATGTCATGAATAACAACATTGGACGAAAACAAGTGTGTAGTTAGTTTGATTTATTATAGTTCGAGGTCTTCTACAGCTTCTTCAAGTTCTTCTACCACATCACTGACACGTGTGTTCACCACATCAAGTATCTGTTCGACACGTTGTCGGGATAGTATTGTATAAAACTCTGTTTCTTGTACGATGATGTCTCCGCATATCTTTATGTTTCTTTCGTTTGCTTGAATGGCCCTGTATCCAGGCATAAGATAAGTGTCAAGAAATGTGTTTGATTTCGGCACAGGCAAAGTCTTTTCACCTTTGTGATACGCAAGAAGGTCTTCGATTGACATATCAAGTTCGGAAGGTGACGTAATGTACACCGACTTGGGCATCAGTTTCAGTCTTGGCAGGTCACTTCCTCCCATAATGTCCCTGATCGTGGCAAGTCCAAGTTCGTTATCAAAGTAGTCTGAAACATAGAGACTGGCATCGACTTTAGGGTGTCTGACACATTTTCCTGACCAGTGCAGCACACCTTTGTGTTTGTGTGCAATAACTTCTGAGACTGGTGATGCTTCCAGGCCTCCATTGACAGGCACACCCATTGGAAATCCAAAAGCACTTTCGCTGGTACCAATTGTACCGAGTGACTTTGATCCATATCCTAACAAATCATAGCCTCTAGCACGACCGCGGCCCATGATAATAACCCTTGGAGATTCTTCTGCAAATCCATAGCACCCAGCGTAAAATACATATCGTTGTTCATTGGTTACTGACCAAAATCTCTGTATGACATTGTATCTGTTCACAGCAAGTGGAGTTGCAACTTTGTATGGCTTGTCAAAGATCTTTTCAGTTGTGACGGGTTCAGTTAATGTAGCACCAATGCTTTCTGCATACGTTGCTGCGATCGAATTTCGAATCTTGTCGGATGTTCTTATCAACGATTTGTACATCTCAGATTCGTAGAGATTTGAGATAGTCACATTTTCAAGGCTTCTTATGAGATCTTCACTTCCTGCAGCATAATATGTTCTGACTACAATGTGCCATACAATGTGGGCATCTTCTTCTCCGTTTCTTTCACTTTTGACAACGGATTTGTAAACTCCAATGGAACAGTTGAGTGCACCAATTGCAATGTCTTTTACTCCAGGGCCAATTGTGTAAATGCTTGTGTCTGCAAAGAATGGTTTTGTCTGCATCTTGGCAGCAAAGTCGTTGATTGCAGTCTCACAATCTGAGCGGTCAAACTTTGCAATCTCATAAACTGCAACGGATCCGCACATGTCTCTGTATTGACCAAGAATCGACTTGGATAACATTGTAGGACGCATGACAAATGCAACTCCCTTCATGACGCCTTCCGTTCTGCTGTAGTGGGCATTTGTGAAAGCCACAACTCTTTCCAAGTTGCTCAGCCTTACGCCTTGCAACTGTTGCTTGATCTGTTCAGTGATCAATGTCTTGTCCCCAGATGCATATTTGACATCAACAGCTGCGCTCCCTTTTCTTTGTGAAAGCTCATAAATGCTTTTGCTGCTCATCTTATTTGCAACGCTAATAAGCAATGTTAGATCAAACGCCAGTTTTGTTTCATTTATGTTACCTTGTCTGAAAACGTATCTTGGATATGCAAATATTTCTTGCAAAGTTAATGTTAATGTGTGGATTCACAACGTAGGTTATTATAAACAAAAATAAATGATATATTCTCCGTTTTAATGTTTATTTCCTTCTCACGAATATCGGATGAATGATCTGCCTAGGCTCGTGTATGCTAAACGTTGGAGAAACTATTTCGCCATCTTCAAGTTCATTTTCCTGTTCGCCAGGTGATTCTGTTGTTGATGACGTTGTAGTGGTAGTAGTTGTTGTTTTGCTTGTGCATCGGATTTCATTGTTATCAGTGTCAGTTACTGTGTGTTTCTTTGTGCTTTCACGGTGTTTTGCATGTTCAGCTTCTTTGTTAAGTGCAACCAAGATATCGTACAGGCTGATACGAAATTCGCGTGTCTTTGCAGCTGATAAGTGATGTTCAAAGCGCTGTGTTACGTTTCGTAATCTGCGAGTTAGGTTCTGTCTATCAACAGGCGAAATCGGTGTATTGTTATTGTTGATGTTCACATTTGATGTGTCCATATGAACTTCGTTTGTTGGTGTAGGGTCTTCATCGTAATCATCACTGTTAGGCGTTGGTATTGTTACATTGTGGACACGTTCATCAAACGGCATATGAGACATCTGACTGAAAGCTCCGAGGTTGTCCGGAATGATCTCTTGATTGTTTATATATCGTTTGTCCCATTCGTAAATGGCATCAATTGAGATGATTGGCTGAAGCAGTAAACAAGACAAAAAGTCTCTGTGTGATCCATAGATTGGGAGTGCATCCAATTCCCCTAGAGCGATCGGGCATGATTGTGCACTCGAAGTTAGGTTGGCTCCTGGATCATACACGTTAGCCTTCCATATCGGAAAGCTGTTATTCCAGTAGATCGGTTCGTTGGTTCTGTCTGTGCAGTCTATTGGTAGGGATGGTGGTTCTTCCTGTGAGACAAGTATCTCTTCTGCATTGAGTGTCACATAATTCTTTACTTCTGGAACATTTCCTCTGTATGTGGTATCAGTGTTGAGCTGCGAATAAGTCTTGACATGGCAAGTTTGGTGATATGACAACTCTTCAAGCGCTTGCAAAAAGAATTCGAAACCGGATGCCTGGGTTGGTATGTGTGAATTTGCCTTGAGCTCGTTGAGTACAGAACGTGTTGCTTTGCGACTCCTAGCAGAAGCATAAACCATGTGATGGGCATGTTTTTCGAGTGTTTTAAAGCGCGGTATGTGTGGCCTGAAACGTATCCTTGTACTGTTCGTACATGTGCCGTTGTATCCTCTCTTTTTCGTGTACATTGTCATTGAAATGAAGAGCTCAATCGCAAGGTCGTTTGGTAGATCATCACCAGCAGCGAGTATATACAAAAGTATATGGGAAGGAAAGTTAAACGGTTGTCCACATAACATAAACGCATCGTCGGGATGTTCAACTTCTTCTTGCACACCACCAAGGATTCTTACAGATTCGGTATCTCTGCTGTCCATCTCATCCATTAACTGCAATATCAGATCAAACGCAAGTTTATGCTTAAGTTGAAGCATATGATTATCCAGAAAATACTTGTGTAGTTTAACGAGCGTGCCAGGAACGATGAAATGTTGAGCGTTAACCAAGATGAACGATCTGATGGCTGTGTAGAACGAAGGTGTGTCCTCTTTTAATCCAGTCAAGCGCATAGTTCCATTCTCGTTTCTGCGAAACCATAACAAATCCGTTGATTTGAGTGGTGCAATCAAACTGGCCCAAATTGTTTCCCGTGAACCAAACTTGTCAATGATCTTGTGAAGGAGCCTGTAATATGCAATCAATGGGTCATTGATCTTTTGTGGCATAAGCGAAGCAGCAAGCTTGTCTCTTCCCAAGTGTGTAGTGCTCTGACCCAAGCAAAAACAGCGTAATATGAACTTCATCGTTATGATTAGTGACAGTTCGTCTCCATAAAAGTAGTTATGCAAATGCAAATAGTAAACAGGGTAGGGAACGCGTCTCTCGATGACGTTGTTTCGTGTCAACATGTGAGGCACATACTTCTTAAGCGTGTCGGCAAGGAACGATGGATTGATAATGAGTATCGTAAGTTGATCGGTGAACGCTATCGTCCAGAGCTGATATTTTGCATGTTCTCCAAGATTGCGTCTCATCCGTACAATGAAATGTCTTTCGAGTGTTTCAAGCGATGTTTGTAGTTGCAGCGGTGACACTTCGGAACGCTGGAAAACCAATGCACGTGGTTTACATGATGATCTCTTGCACTGGCAATGCAAAACTGCGGGCTCTCGATCGATTGTGCTCTCATGGAACGAGTAAAAATCAGATAGAACCAAAGCATTGAACTCCTGATCTGTAAGCAGCTTGAAGTGTACTAATCTGCCATCTCTTGGTGTGTTTATGATCTTCTCACTCTCAGGTTTGACATGTTTGAGTAGCATTCCTTGTATGTCTGCATAGAATGTTGTCAGCAACTTAAAGTTCTTGTAAATCAACGGAGTGATGTGTTTTGGATCAACGTCAGACACAATGTAAAGTATGTCTCTGGCAAGCACTTTGACCTTGTCTGGTGGATTTGTGTATATCACAGGGAGTTGATCTGCCAAGTAGTCTTTCACATACAAGTAAATGCGCCTTGGTCCCCAATCAGATATTCCGTCTGCATACAGCTCCTTTGATAAACCAACAGCAAACGTAAAGATAACGGCACTCATTGTGTAAGGGTGTGTGTTGCACCTGATCTCTTCCCATGCTAGCTCAGTTTGTGGGTGCCCGTCGCTATTAGCATATCGTGGTACTCTGCGCTCTTTAAGTTGCCTTATCCACACAACATAATCAGAAGCCATAACGATGTCACTCTTCTCTTTCAAGTAGACCGGTATCAACTTGGGCATGTTTGTATCACTTTGGAAGGTGGGTTTGTACGGGGAACCTGTTGGACCTTCACTTGATGAATCGGGACTTTGTGTGGGTAAACTGTTACTTCGCGCTGGAGTGTAATCCTTTTCGTATGTGAAGTTTGGTGCTGTGTCGTCTGATGATGAACTGTATGATTCACTTCCGCTACTGGCACTTGATTCATATTCGTCTTCTGTTGCCTCGTTCTTGTCATCCGCGATACTCACGTTGTCTTCATCATCGCTAGTGGAAGCTGTATCAGTGAATCTTTTGTCATGTGAAAACACCGGCAGGTCGAATATATCGTCCTCGATACTTTGCGGTGCACTGTTCTCGGCTTGTTTGTGGTACAGCAATCTGTTGACACATACAACACTTTCCATGTAACCTGGCAGCTCTCTATATTGGTTGTATGGCTTTTCTTCATTCGATACTTTGATGCCATGGAACACATTTTCTATCGGCACACATGATATTTGTATTGCCTGGCATAGGCTTGGTGGTACTTGTGATATGCTAGTGACGCTCCGTGTCCAATTTGTTTTTGTGAATATATCAAGCATCAGTTGTGTGTAGAGTGATCTTGTAATGAGTATCCGTCCTGCCCTTCCGATCCTCGGACATATCCGTGCAATAGCAAGCATGTCTTCATCAAGTGTGTAAGTGATCTTTCCACCAATCATTCTCCTTCGTGTTCCAAGCATGGTTTTCTTGCGTTTGTCCTTGATAAGTGTAGCGCATATGACTCCTTGTGGTGCTTCTGGTAAAGGAACAAGTCCAATTCGTGTCCATGCTTCCTTGAGTGCATTATCAAACGAAGTGTGGAGTGTAGTGTTGTATGTGAAGTATGCCGTCGCTTGAAGGAGAATTCGGTGAATATCGATATCGTTCACGTTTGTCTGTTGTGCTAGTTCTGTCACTAGTGTCGTCTGATTCTGTATCGTTTCCTCGATACGTTGTTTCTTAATGCTTTTTCTTTTCGCTTCTTTTTCTTGCTTTCTTTTGGTTGATTCTTCGCTTGTCTTGGTTGTTTTGTTCTTCATTTTGTTTACGAGTGTCATGTCATAACAGTTAATCTGAGTTTTGCATGTTAGATCAGCAAATAATTTTATGTTTACCTCATTAGAAGATAAAAGTATCAGGATTTTGTGATAAATTGGAAAAACTAGAACTTTTCGCTCTACAAAAAAATTAATATGATAGTCCGATACTGTTTATAGACAGTTCAAAAAATATAGCGTTTTAAAAATGTATAAACTACGTACTATATAGTATTCAACACAATTCTAACAAGCCCTTTGGGACAATATAGCGACGATGCGTAGTTTAAATTACGTAAAAATCCTAAAATGTAAATATGATAAACAAACACAGAGATACGTACAACTTGGTAGAAAAAAAACACAAGTTACAAGAACGAATTTTATGTTTTTCAAAATCACAAAACGATGACACAATTTGACGTTTTGACTATGTTGACATATACAAAATGTTAGCAAACGCCATTAATGTAATAAAATGAAAAATGAACATTGAGACGTTTCTTTTTTACGTATTGTCATATTGATATGGCATATCTGCATATACAAATTTGTTAGGTACAAACTCCTGATGCTGTTGTGCTTGCTGCTGTTGCTGTTGAATATCCGAAGCGCGCTTGTCCATATTTTGTTTGTATTTACAGATTGCAAAAAACAAGTCCGGATCAGTTAGGCCTCTCATGATCATAAACAAATCATCAATGTACGAATCACCATGTTTGATGATCTTATTATGCTTTTCGTTGCTCGGTACAAACGCAATTATACGTAAGCTCGCTAGCAGTATCTGCACTATATCCAAATAGTAACGCCCGCTTTCATGTGATAGTCCATCCATCAGACAGTGAAAAATGATTCGTTTGACTAGCTGTACACGGTTCACTGACTCTGAGAACAATTTGTTGTGTTTGAACTGTTTGTATATCATTGCACCAGACACATTTGTGATTATCCGCTGTCCAAAGAATTCTGAGTATGCTTGTTCGTTTTCCATAAAGTCTACAATATGCACTGATTCGCCTTTCATATGTGATCTCGGTATGTTTAGCGTAGGCGCACCTTTGAACAGTTCTACTGAAGTTGTACTTATGATCAAATCCATATCGTCATATAATATCTTCTCAAAGATAAATCGGAATGTTTCAATGAGACCAGCCTTTTGATTAGGCGGGTATTTGCACCATAATCTAAGTATGTTGTCTACATTCAAACTATTTGGACCAAACAGACATTGTGCCAGACGCTTTACGATATCAGTAGGTTTTATACGTTGCTCAGGAGTTATGTTTGTTTGACGTGCTCGGTTCATTAAGCTAGATGGTCATACAATCAACAAGTGTTTTTGATAACGCTAGCATAATTTCATATTTTCTTTAAATAAATAAATATGCAAGCACATCTGTATAAAAACTACCTTCACACATGAAAAGCACAAGTTTTGAGCATTTTCTGTCATGCATTACCTACCGGCTTTTTGGTCAAACAAAAAAGAGATGGAATCTCGAAGTTCCACGGAAGATTCGCGTGACGTATCGAGAAAAACTTTCTGTGAATTTTTGTCGTTTGTTTTTTTCTACGTGTTTATTTGAGTAGTTTCATTTTTCGAATACAATTAAAAAATTACCACTTTGTGTAAATTTTACGACAAAATTATATCTGACTATATTCATATATATATAAATAATGGCAACGATGACGCTTGATGCATATGATTCAATATTGAAACCGAACATAATTGACACATTACAGAAACGTAAACCAGAAAAAACAGCAAAACGTAAAGACCACAAAAAACAAAAAACATCCGAAGAAGGTTGGCTTACCCCCTGTGAAATATTGACTAATGTTTGACTAGATTTTCAGAGTCAACAAGAGGAAATAAACAAGGCAAACGATGTTCCGAACGTCGATCTGACAAACATAAGCATGAACCCTGCAGTTTATCAATCTGTGTGTGCTGAAAGAAAACTTAAGATATCAATCCCCCGTGGACACGAGCTCAATGACACATTTTACAAGTACCTAGAAAAACCCATCAACAGTAAGTACAAACAAAACAGATTTAGTTTACTAACGTTTGATACAGGTGATAATAAAGAACAAGGTGGTGCAAAAGGCAAACCGATCTATGTGACATTGACAAGTGGATTGAGTGGACTGCCTGATAACTGTGTTGAGATAAGACTTTGTACACTTGATGGTTATGCCATTGAGCTAGATACCAAAAGAGGTTGGGCTGAGGCATTTATCGATAAGGACACAAACGAATTATCGTTTCACATCAAATTTGTTCCTGTTATGCACAGGAAGCCTGGTATTGATGAATCTGACAAAAAAGACAAATACCTCATTTGGTTTGTGTACGACCGACACATCAGCTTTGCAAACAAAGAAGATGCTGATACCTACCCCCCTATTAAATATTGCACCAACGTGTCTGATAAAAAGAGTGTCATGTGTCTTGCTCAGCTACAAACCAAACTGAGAATACTAAGTGTGAAGTGCACAAACAAAAACGCAAAAGCCTACATTAGTTGGTCAACAAATGCTTAATGTAACAACGAAATACACAACCATCGAAAAAACTTTTTAAAGTCTTAAGTTTTTATTACATTACCAAGTCATAATCATATTCTTTCTCGTTTGGTTCGAATCCTGTGAACATAAATCCCCTATGTGGTCTTGATGACTTGTGGACCATATCTGGGCTTACGGCAGCGTACTTCACCACAGTGGTCATTGTCTTGTTTCTGGATTTGCGGTAGAGGATTTGCTTCGATACAGACAGGCATGATGATGCAGTTGATGTGTACACTTGTTCCCCGTCAACTATGCCTCTATGGATAAAGGAGCAATATTCTGCACCGTTCTGTCTAGCCATAGCGATAAAGCAGTCAGCATGTTCCTTTCCAGGCCAAATACGTTCGATGTGCCACTTTGTTAACTTGTTCATAAAGTCACTGCTGAATCTGTCAAGTATGTCCTTATGAACATCGAATATCAGCAAAGGGAGATCAGCAATTGATATCAAAGGTCCATTCTGTAATGTCCCAGAACTCGTTGATACAGTTGTCCCCAACGTAACGAAGAATGACTTGATATCAACCTTTGACTCTGATCTTGTATCACGGAAGAGAACGACCTTGTTGTATCTGTTTTCCCCAGAGATATCGTACGCGGCATCCAAAAGCTCATGGTCTGTTCTGCAGTGCACAAGTGATTCCTCTGCAGGTTTAAAGTAGTATGTTTTGAAGTGTTGCATTTGTTGTTTGTGCATTTTCTCTGTCATACCTATTCCAATGAAGGTCTTGTCAGTGTTGTGAAGTATAGTTGGCATGGCACGCAGACACAAGAAGTATGCAGAGAACGCTGCCCTATGGTAATCGCGAGGTAGACCATCTGGGACTTTGGATTCAGAGTCAGTTGCATCGTAAATGTCGTTTTTTGAAACTCCATCCGAATATACAAAATTGAATTCAGATTCCGAATCGGAGTCTGGTTCTGGCGCTAGAATAAAATATTAGGAATATTAAATACATTATATATTACCATATGGATTTGGGTCTTTGATGAAATTTAGGTCCACTAGAGATGTCCAAAACTCCCATAAACCTTCGGGGAAGTAGGCGTTCCAAAACTTTTGCGTGTCGAAAACCCCTCTCCATTGTTGTGATACCAAACGGCAAGCTAAGATACTCTTTGCATCCAGGAACAAACTAATAACAGATAACGTATCGCTATCAATATATAAATAATTAATATCTGTTTTGTTTGACAAATTCTTGGTTTTGTTTGGTTTGGTGATCCCAGTTTGTTTACGTTTGTAAGGCATGTTTGATAAATAAAAATAATGTACTACGTAAAAAATGCAAAGAGAAAAGAGATTCAATGTCATGTTATGTCATCTCTCAGAATTTTCGGGTGACTTTGTGTGACGTTGGTGATCACATTCTCAAAAAGCTGTGACAAAAGACTAACATAGTTGTGTGATAATATGTGTTTTATTTCAGAGTTACATATTTTTGATTTATGGCCGATATGAAAACAGCTGATAACTATTTGGCTCTTTGTAAAGATGGGAAACATTAACAGTTGGGAAAACCGCTATTGTGAAGTTTGCTCTTGTGTTTCTTGTGTCTTTGCGTCTTTTGTTATGGACAGATTTACACTGAGCCGATACGGTTTTGTAGAAATCTTGTCCGGACTCCATTTGTCTATGTGTGAAGGCACAGTAATAGTCACCATAAATGCCTGATATTGCGATAAAGCTCCCAGTTGAGCCACGAGACACTTTCGACATATTGGCTGAATACCAGAACGATAGTTGGCTCAAAAGTTTATGTCTTAAGCCCAAGGAGAACTCTTTATGCACATCGAAATCTAGCAGTGGAATGTCGGCAATGGAGACCTTTGAGATGTTGTATCCTTTCTCTGATTTATCATCCATAACCAAGGTAATGTAGAACGATTCGATTTTTCCACTATCATCGTATAGCAGGTTGACAGTTGTTGAATGCCCTGAGTGTCTGTGTGCTATGCTTTCAAAAGTTTGTGCGTAGTAATCGGAACCGCTACTAGCTTTGTACTTTACTGTAGATTTGTCGCTCCTAATATCACCAAGTATGTCACGTGTGTTGTGAATGATTTTTGGCATGCTGCGGAGACACAACATGAAATTGACGTAGCATTTCTTTCTGAAGTTTGTATGAATGTACGGTTTTACGCTTGATCCATAATCATACAGGTCATAAATAACTAAACAAAAAGTTAACAATTTAGTTTACAAAGAAACATACACTCTCCTGAAAGCATTTGATTTCGCAATTGGACAACCGTTTTTCTCCAAAACTTCCACAATCCATCGGGTAGTCGTTTCATCCAAAATGACTTACTATCAAGTACACTTTTCCATTGTTTTGATACTAGTCTACAATTATGTAGCGATTCACGGTCTACAAACAAACTAATAGAGAACAATATATCATTAGGGATATTATAATTAATATATATATTGTCAGACAATTTGGTATTTTTGCTGATCACATTTGCTTGTGGTACTTTACGCTTTGCCGACATGTTGATATGCAATACAAATTAAAGAAAAACGTAAATTTGAAGCTCAAAAGAGATTCCATGTCACCTTATGTCATATTGTGATTGAGCGACACAAGTCAATGTATCAAACCCCCATACCCAGCGGGGGCAATCGGGCATTTGCAAGCAACACAGCAAATCATATACCTGTTTATAATAAAAGAACATGAACCTGTGAAAAAACATAAATCTCACGCGCTGTCTTTGTACAAGTTATTTTATATACCTGCGCATCAAATAAATTTTTCTTTTCGGTGTGCTTCCCACATACAGTCAAACGAAAATTGATCCATTAAAAAAATCAGAAATGGAGAATCCACTATTGGATCGTGAAAAGATCGAGGCATTCAGAAGAAAACATGACCTTGAAGAGAGCAACGGCAGAAACATGATGTCACCACAGCTCAGCGGTGAACTGTTATTAAATAAACTCAATGGGAAGCACAAAACCAAAAAGAGCGCAGAACAACTACGTGAGGAATCGGAAGCTAAACAGTATTTGGATGATTTCAAGCGCTCATTACAGGAACAGGAGAGCGTCATTGCCACACAGCATGAAAGTGATTCGGACAGCGAAACAGAGGAGAAAAAGAAACAGCAAAAGAAAAAGAAGCTCAAGAAACGCCAATCAGAAGTGAAGAGTAAACGACGCAAGACTGACGGTGCTACTGAATTCATCAACAATGACAAGACTGAACAGGAGTTCGTCCAAGTCGGTAAAGACTTTTGGACACAGAAAGATAAAGGACAAAATTTGCCACCACCAGCAGCGCCTGTCAGTTTGATCAGGCATCCCAAGTTCACCGATGAAGAGCTCAAGAGAATGAGTGCAGAAGAACTCCAGGCACTTGATTCGCAAGTCAACCCAATGTCATATCAGAGATATTACTATATGGAGACAGAGGACCGTAAACTTATCCCGTACGGCACAAACTATGGCACAGATGAACACGACATTGAAGAACTTGAATCCGGTTTGCATTCCATGCGGTACACACTTGAAGGCATGTCCCTGCTTCTGGCAAAACTGAAAGAAGGCATTAAATCGTACTGTCCAACATCAAAAGAAGAGTTCCTTAATAGACTCCTTGCATTGGTTGAGATTACAACACGTGCTGAAGATGAGGCAAACTTAAGAACACCCATTACAGGCGAGCGCAGATGCGTAAGAGATGATAAGTGTGAAGGAATGCGCATACCGGGAGCAAAACCAGTGATATTAGTTGAAATGTTATCAACAAAGGACAGACAACGTAAAGAACCGCCTGCACAGCGGAAGCCATGTGTTCTGTGTTTCAGATATCTGATAATGTATTTATATATCAATATCAGAGCATCCTGTATGTCGCTCAAGAGCAATGTTATCATAGGCAAGACAGGCTGCATACCTGACAAGAAGGGAGAATATCCACTCGACTTTTGCATAATCAACAGCTCAGACAATCAAGGCCTTCCGGTTCCAGTTGTGATACACTGTCCATATTACCTAAAGCAAGTGGTACAGAATGGAGTTACCTACTTTTTACAAGCTGGATATCCGAAACCAGAGGACTACATAAAAGACAAATCGAATCTGTCGGTTTTTCCATGAGGGCTGGTGGAGATGCACAAGGCAACGGGTCAAATGACTCTGCCAGCCCCGCACAAGTGAGCCATCCACTTCGGCTAATCAAGAGGTACAATCACACGGACCCAGCTGTACAAATACTTGAATACTTTGGCAAGGAACTAATACCTGATTGGCTATTCCCAAAGGAAGGTGAGAAAGAGCTTGATACGCTCCATACCAAGTTCTACAAGGATGCAATACCAGAAAACGATGAACCACTCATATGGTGCCCGATACGCTTCGAAGGTGGTCAACCAGAGAAATATGGCATTTACTACACTGTTGCCAATCGCATTGATTATCTGGAACGGCTGCTTAGACAACCAAACATCAGCTCAGAGATTACACATGCCATACTCGAAGTACAGGACAGATACCAGATGCTGACACTGCACATGGAAATGACAGGATCATATACAAATGAGTCATTGACACAGGTAAAGCCTGGAAAGTGTTCAATAGCGCCGCTATACATGTTTTACCCAGACAAAGATAAAGCATTCACATTGGATTGCCTTCGTGACATGTTTATACCGCTTCTCTATTGCAAGTTTTGGGGAGACAACATCGACATACCGTATACCGATCCTGAACTTATCAAACTGATCGGTGTGTTTGCCAAAGGTTTGCCATCGCCATGCAAAGGACGGAGCGTGACAACAATACTTCCAGATACGTGGGACAGTGAAACAACTAGCTCACCAGTTTTTGACACAATCATACGTGTTATAATGGCAAGCCTGCTCGGGGTTTATGAACATGCAGATCGGGTTTGCTTTCAAGTAAGACGGAGAGTTTACAAGTGGTTTGCTATGAGCATGCCTGACAAGGAGACGGTTTCAAGATGGATCAAGATGAACAAGCACCTCATCATCTACATCATGAGAGAGAACATATTCAAACAGATAGAGGGTTTGCCAGCGGTGAACGATTACATGAATGACAATTACTATTGGTACTACATGACAAAGAACACACATGAGGCAATGAACTGTGTTAGACAGCATGTCAACAAGACCATATTAACATACACACAAAACTACCCAATCAATAACCAGTGGGACATACCTGATTATCAAAAGTTCCTCACTGAGAGCTGTTACTTTGCGGATATACACCTCGAAAAATACCTGAATGTCAGTGCCGCTGAGCAATGGAAACCTGGAACCAGTTGGTTTGCTGGTCTGGATGTTGTACTTGCAGGATTCAACAAATCAAACTTGGATTATTGTCACAGGCCACTTGAAATGTCATTCCTTGACTCTGTCGTTGCTTCAATCAAGGACATTGATGATGCACATTACAACGACAATGATTACATGTTGGACGAAAATGACAGCTTCACACCGGATCACGAAGTCATGATGAAGCGTCTTATTCTTGAAGGATTCAGAACAGACGAACCACTGTCATATGAGTGGCTTGTGCCGTACTTTAAAGTATCAGTTGTCAGTGTGTTGAAACTCCTTGAAGCAGAGAAACTATACGTGAGAGAGACAAGCAGAAGCAAAGTCAGTACAACACTAAAGAAGATGGCTTTGAAGAACTATAGGGATTACTACATACTGAAGACATTCTTCCTGACATTAAAGAAAAAGTACAGTTTCATGCTGTATGACCTACCTTACCACATAATGAAACAACAGATAGAAGCCTTCCACGAAATGTACGGAACGGTTAACGGAGAGATGTTGCACCAAAGCGCAGGCGTGTACTACATGTGTCCCAATTGTGGTGAGCTCAAAGCAAAAGTTGTACCCAGTAACCAGCCACACAGATCAGCAAAGGAACGAGAATGCACGCTTTCGTTTGAGCGTGTCAGTATCGATATGGTGACACGTAAACTATACTGTTCAAAGCCTGCATCAAAAAGCACACCAAAAAAGCGTACCGTAACAACAGATGTTGTCAGTGAAGCTATGGAACTGGATATTGACAAAAAGAAGGAAACCAAGAAACAATCAAAGGAAAACAGACGCAAAACCATCATGGAACTGTGCCCCAAGACAGAGCTCATCAAAGTTAACATGATCGGTAAGCTTGCATATACCGAGAAGTGGGGTTGCATTTTCCTGTGTCCCAAATGCAGATGCTTAACAACTTTTGGACGTTCAGCATATACAGACTCACATGGCGAATTGTCGTGTGGATGTGCACGCAACCTTGAAGCTACCGATAACGCGCTAAATGACAAGAAGAAATGTGGTGTGTGTGATAAGCCTTCAGACATTGTTGTTAGCCATATGGTATATGACGATGTTAGTAATCCAGACAAGCCAGAGATAAGGATTGTGCCATTCTGTTCAGCACATGATATGAGTTGGATACGCAAATGGAAAACAATCAAGAAACTCAGTGAGGTTCGCTCTGCTGTCAAACAGCATTGGACAAGTGTTGAAATCGATGGTGGAACAGATAGAATATTTATTGCAAACAAACGAACAGAAACTGCAGCTCAAGCCAACGAAAGACGGAAACTGATCAACGAAGAAGACCCTGAAGTTGATGTATAAAAAAATGTACATAAGAAAACACAGTGTTTTTTTCAACTTTCTTTATTGATACCAAAATGCACGGTATTAGGGCTCGTTATGTCAAAGTTATTTGAAAGCATATCTTTTATCTTTGCAGTCGGCACGCTCGACACTATGGTTTTGAGTTTTTTCCGTTCGGTACCACTATGCACATGTGTTGTCATGTTAAGTCGTATCATTATGTTGTCTCGGGTCATGTTAGGCTCGGTTTCCTGGATCGGTTCATCAAATTTTCTTTTAGTTGATTCAGTGTGAATCGTTTCTTTCGGTATGTCAATGTTTACAGATCTTGTTTGTGTGATTTCCACGTCACGGTTTATGTTCTTTGCGTTCGCTATCATTTTTTTCGCTTCATCACATATGCCAGTTAGTTTATCGAGTATTGATTCAGCAGATGCTCGTGTCTCTGTTTCGGCTCGCATAAAGTTTATGTCGTCTCGTGTTGGCTTAGGCGGTATCACATCCGTGGCATCGCCATGTACATGTGTCCGAACTTTGTTTCTTGCCTTGACCTCGTGTGATAGTTGCTCGTTTTCAATAGTTAGTTTTAGCAACATTTGGAATTTTGTGTTTTCAGATAGTTTCTTCAGGCCTTCCGTTGCATATGTATGTCCAACGCCAGTATCCGATTGTATATACACAAATATCTCTGCACATGTCCTAGCTGCTAGTTCGCTTGCCTAATGTTATATTAATATATAACAATGATTGATATATGTTTACCTTTTTGAACAATCCTTTTGTACGTTTTCGGAAAGAGTTAGCGCGACTTGTCTCGTCTATCACACGTTCTGCTTTTGTATTACGTTGTGTGGGTTTCCGTTTACGGGTTTTCATTGTATGTTCATCATCTTCGTCTCCAGAAAATGTCATTTCCTCCATTTTATCACCAAAAAAATATATACCTACAAGGTAAAATGTTACGCGTCGTCAAATCATAGACTCTAAGCAAAATATAATAAGCGACACTATGCTAAAACACTTATTCTATTTGTGGCTTTTATAAAGTATTAGAGTTATACCTGAGTGAATTAGCGAAACTGCGATCGAAAAACAATCAAATAAATAAATACACAAAATTTTATGTTGTGCAAAGCGACGCTTTTGACAAATCTTGACTGGCTATGCAAACGACAAACTTTAAAAATTTTGTTACCGAAAAACAATAAAGAACATATCGGGGGTTGTATCACATTTACGTGTATTTAGATCACCATTGTCTGTTGTTGCATGAAAACTTTTTGTGGTCAAAACTAATATTTTGACTTTGACTCAAAATTTAGTCCATAGTTACGGGGTAACTAGGTATCAAGAAAAAAGGAAGGCCAAAAAATTTATGCGGGTCTCAACTTTTGGTCAGTCACTTATTCCTTAACATATGGTATATAAGTTATGTCGTTATATGGGGGTAAGAGACAAGGATGTAGAACACACCAAATCATGTGTTTGTAAAACACCCACTTGACCCTCATATGTTTACATATCTTATATACCATATGTTAAGGAACAAGTGACTGACCAAAAGTTGAGACCCGCATAAATTTTTTGGCCTTCCTTTTTTCCTGACACTTTATTTAAAGTCAAACTCCACTCCGGTCAAGTCATGATTTGACTTTTATAAATCTCCATAATATCTCGATGACGTCATTGTATCAAGAAAAAAGGAAGGCCAAAAAATTTATGCGGGTCTCAACTTTTGGTCAGTCAGTTATTCCTTAACATATGGTATATATGATATCAATTTATATGGGGGTTACAAAACGACACTATTCAAAAACAATTTAAACTAAGTTTGTAATACAAATGAATTTATTCGTTACACTGATTGTCATATGAACTATAATATAATACAGAATAAAGTATCAGGACAACCGAAGCCGTGGCAGTTACACATGCTAGAATGAAGCGTGTGATCACATCAATCATTTCATTTGAAAAACGAATACCAAAATATGGTTCTGTGCTGGTATCTAAATAACACTCAAACGTTCCATATGTTTTATCCAACTCCTTCAGGTATTCCCTTGCCCCAGATTCTGTTTGGAATCTCTTTACCAACTTTCTGATGGTCATGATATGGCTATCACTCACAAAGGCAACGACTGCGTGTATACCCCAGTTCAAGGTTATGTTCTCGTCCGTCACATATCTTCCAAGGCTATAGTACATTACATGGCATTCACCAGGTATGGTGTTGACATACAGTCTGTAGAGACTGACAAGAGAATATCCAAACGTTATCCCCGACATAAGACATAATACTGACAAAACAAGAAGCGTCTTTTTGCTGTACATTTGAAAAGTGATTTATTTGGTGTTATGAACATGTGTCACATTATGTAAGTTTGGCATATTAAATGTTTCAGAAGCTTGCTTTTTTGTTAGTGTTCTTGCTAACAGTCTCATTAGCCGAACCATCACTTAGACTCTGAATAGCACTCGAAACAGCCAGTTTCAATGCATCAATAAGCACAAAGGTTGGTGTCCCCATGTTATAGAACTCATTATTGACAGAATATACAAAGTCATCCATATCAGCAACATACGGGACATATGCTCTATCGCGTATGAAATTGAATATGAGTCGTCTGATACCAATAACTCCCTCGTCCTTGGCATGTTTGTTGATTAAATCTTCGATAACGTTATTCTGAAGTGTACCACTTCGATCCAAGCTGTTGTATAGTGCGTTAACGTAAGAGATAATAAGGTAGTCTATTGGTTTGTTCTGAAATGACTGTGTAAAGTATCCCAACATCAATTTTTCGGCAAGTAAAAGTGTCAATGTGTTACGTTTGTCGTTTATCTCCACAACCTTGGTAATGATCAAGTCTTTTACTTTGTTGCTTTTTGATTCTGACAGTTTGTGATTTGCAATGTGCAGTTTAATGTTTTTTGCAACGTTATCGATCAGCATATCAGCAATGTCAGGCAGATCCATACGGCGCTTGTATATAGTTGGTAGGCAATACAGTGAGTTCTTTGGTGATTTCGCAAACTTTATGCAGTCTTCTATACATGACTTCACATCGTACTTGATTGATGCGTTCAAGTATTCAACAAAGTTATCAACTGTAATGCGTATTGGCTCTATTTTGTAGTATTGTGACTTGGAGTAAATGTTTGTTAACAACATCATAATGATGTCTTGGTTGTCTTCTGTGAGGTTAGCTTCATGTTTGAGGCCCTCGCTCATGCTTGTTAACATCATTGCCTTAAACACTGGTGATTCGTTTGCGATCACAAGCCTCACAACTCTAAACTCCCTTTGTTGAACCTTAAATGTAAAGTCCCAGAAACTTGCATCATAGAATGGGTAGTCATGCACCACTGATGTACTTGATTTGTTTGCGTCAGTTGAAACCGGTTCAATCAGAAGATCTACCTTTGTTGGTATTTGGTCTGTCTTGTATTCTTGTTGCTCCATGGTTTTGTGTTACAATACAGTCTACAGTTAAACGTATTTATTATGTTCAAAAATATTCATACAGTAAAAACAGTATTAATTGTGTGTATTATATTTTACTTAACACACGCAATTTGTAGTGTTTTTGTACATTCTATGGTGTGCATTAAGGGACCACTGCTGCCGCAATGCAGCTCATACAAGAATATCGTATTGGAGCATAAGATATACCATGAAGATGCCCTCATCGAACATTACAAGAAACATGAAGTCTATGAGAAGGAGCGGTACTTCGTCAATCCACCTAAAAAGGACACAATCAGCCAGGGCGAGCGAAACCTGCGTGACTTTGAGCAACTGGTATACAACGGTGGCAAGTACAAACCACACAAATTTCAGCGTGGGTTTCTGCAGCAAGCAGTAAAAGGGCTGGCAGAGTTGCTTGTCGGTGCTGATGAATGGAGAGCTATAGGGCCAACAATCATCAAGCAACGTGGATGGAAAGAGATGTCAAAGATGATCTTGGCTAAGGCACCACGCCGTTTTGGCAAAAGTATCGCTGTCGGGCGGATTGTCATTGCTTTCGCCATCATCATGCCTGGTACAACAGTATGTGTTTCATGTGATGTACGTAATGTTTCATTAGCAAAGTATTTTCTCTACTGGTAGACGTGCATCAAGGAACCTACTTGAAATCTGTTACAAGATGCTATGTGATCTGGGCTTGCAAAGCCGTGAGGAAAGGTTCAATCAAGAAGAACTGTTCATCACAGATCCGTTAACAAAGAAGATATCAAAGATTTACTGCTACCCGAGCAACTCAAAGATAGTCATATTCGAACTTTTGTATCATTTTAATGCACATATCACTTTAATCATCAACCTCACTCACACTCACACATTTTTTCAAACATGTTGATTAACTATTCTTGTTAGGTATATAGTTTGAAGTTGTGGACAGGCTAAATGACTCCTACAAGTCCACTACACTGCCTCCCATCTCCACCCTCATCCTCCATACTCCAACTCCAAATGTATCCTTTTGTGTATCCTATTTTAATAACGCTACCCCCACCAAAACTGGGGAATTTGATTAATTATTCGATGCTTCATACTAACTTTTGTTTAGTTGAAATTTATTGACAATGCATACAATATTTAATACAACAAACATTGAGATTGGACATGTTTTAAATCAAAGGTAGGTATGACACAGGTACGTTAATTAATACACTATGATCACCCGTTAACTTTTTTGTTTGCAGGTGATCATAGCGTTGTACTAACTTTTGTTTAGGACATGCATTCAGGTTTGTATAGTTACATTTACAGTGGAATATTACAAAGCGATATTTACAACGATAATTACTTTGTAATATTCGACTGTAAAGGTATCTACATTACTAAGCAGATATATTGGGGTTGCCGTTTATGAAATTTTACAATAGTTGGCAAAAAGTTCTTGTTATGGTCTAGTGTCTTTGCTTTCGGATTTGCACACCATTCCCGATGCTGCTCCCAGTCTTTTGATTGACACTCTGTTCCACAATAGTAAACAATGTTACACTGACCACACTGTACTAAACTAGTTCGAGGCTCGTTTGTGTTATGTTTGTTCGCTTTACCAGGACCCTGACCCGGTGATTTTGCCATGCAGCAGTGGCAAACCTTGTAATTCAATCTGTTTATCACTCTTGCAATCCTAATATCTTCGTCAGATGGAAGTCTTTTGTCTGATAAGCCATCAAGAGCCGTATGATTCATGTAACCCTCGATTCCAAGTATCACATTCTTTGTGTAAGTAACTTCAATGTCAGGTATCATTGGTGCAAGTTTCATAGCAAGAGATAAATCAATCCCATGCGGGTTCAGTATTGAATAAGGACCAGTAGTATTGCCAATGCCAGATAAGGCGCTGTTATCGTTTTGTGATGATGTTGTTGTAGTGGTCGTGGTTGTGCCTGTTGTGTGTATAAAGTCAAGTGGCCGCTCGGTATGCCGAACAGCTTCAGACCAGCCTGTATTGGTAGGTGGCCTGTGATCATCATGTTGATCTGTAGGTTCGTTGTGTGGCTCGCTTTTCATTCGAATGAATCGTGGTGTTTCTACTGTGACATGGCGTTGGACATCAGGTTCTATTTTAGTTTTGAGCTTTTTTTTGCTATGCTCTAGGTGGGCCATTGTGTGCGGACTAACACTTCCTGATGGTTCATAATCGGTATGGGTGCCATGATTATACCTTTGTGAGTATCCATCACCGTACATTGTATTTTGTTCATTGTTATACGGGATTGGCTGCATGAAAAACCTATCTGGTGATTGTGAAGCATACTCACTAAGCAATGTTGGTGAAGGCGAGCTCAGTCTTCGCTTGTGTTGATGATAGCCATGTTGTTGTTGGTACATCATTATTCTTTTAAAGTCTAACTGCTTAAGCAAATGAGGCAATGTCAAAGCTTTTGTTATGCCAATATATATGTTATGTCTTACACACGTGGTGGGTGTATATCAATGTCGGGCTATGTTCTTATAAATTTAGAATAATACGAAAATGATTAACGAACGGAACATAATGACTGGGAAATAACATATAGCGTTGCGAAAAAACGCGGACGAGTCGAATAAACGAATTCAATGCATTTTTTTGTTTTTTTACAAAAACGTAGTGTGAACCTTAAGTCAATGTATGAATGACATAAAAGTTGTCCTGTAACATCGCGTGCTTTTCAAACTGAAAGTTTACCCCCATATAAAAGTATATCTTATATATCATATGTTAAGGAATAAGTGACTGACCAAAAGTTGAGACCCGCATAAAAATGCAATCTCCATGGTAACTATGAAGTTTCATGGAACTTTCAGTCAACAACATTTGACTGAACTTTCTCGGAGAATTTTCCTAGTAACCTTGACAACTGCATTTTTATGCGGGTCTCAACTTTTGGTCAGTCACTTATTCCTTAACATATGGTATATAAGTTATGTCGATATATGGGGGTCAAGTGAGTGTTCACAAACACATGGTTTGGGGTGTTCTACATCCTTGTCTCTTACCCCCATATATCGACATAACTTATATACCATATGTTAAGGAATAAGTGACTGACCAAAAGTTGAGACCCGCATAAATTTTTTGGCCTTCCTTTTTTCCTGATACAATGACGTCATCCAGATATTATGGAGATTATGAAGTCAAACAATGACTTGACCGAAGGGGATGTTGACTTAAAATAAAGTGTCAAGAAAAAAGGAAGGCCAAAAAATTTATGCGGGTCTCAACTTTTGGTCAGTCGGTTATTCCTTAACGTATCATATATATCACATCAGTTTATATGGGGGTATGTAAGACACTACTTTCTAGGACGTTTGTTATACATACACAAACATAGATTTACGTTAACTATTGTGGTTTATTGAACCTTTCACTTGGAACAAGTTTCCATGTACATGCCGTACACATTGATTTTGAGCCTGTGGCATCAACAATGTGACATTTGCAGCACTCATTAAGCGTTGATCCAAGTTCCATTGTTTTTGTTACTATTATGCAATTTGGTGTTGGGCACTTTACGCGCATTAATCTAAGTCCAGGAACCACATCGTGCGTTACGATATCATCACGTGCTGAGAAGTATGTTTCGCAAGTCCCACATTTGAAACGGATAAAGTATCGAGCTTCATATTTGTCGTAGGTTTTGCCTGTTATAAGGAGTTGTTTGTATGGGTACACGGCATCGATTTGAAAATCAGACATTGTATTGTTTGTTTTGTTTGATTTTTGCTTGACTTGAACTTTTTTCTTTTTAAAAATAATTTGTACGTATGTTTAATTCTGCTGTTTGTTGTACAATTCTCACGCGCGTTATGGAACGTACGCTAGCCGAATATATTCCCACTATCAAAGAAAACGACAACGATGTGATATTTCACTCGTATAGACTTTTGGATGACGAAGACATTGATGAGATTATAATTATGACAAGCGATTCTGTTATAATGTTCCATGTGTACATCACATCAATATTTAGACGTAGTGAATATCGGTACACTGCGGTATGCAAACTATATTGGAAAGGCAAAGAGATATGTGAGTGGCAAGACCGTAATATGAGTGAACTGATCTCAGCACTCCCGAAAAGGTTTAATGAATATCTCTATGCTCAGCCAGTTTTAAAACGTGATGACCGCCTGGAGACATGGGAATTCAGAAAGAAACGCATGGATGAAAACAGAGTCGTAGAGTGGGACGGTGAACAGGTCATAGTCGAAACAGACAAAGAAGCACACGCACATCACGAAGGAGACACTGACATTTCACCCGACTGCAAAACGGTCCTGAAGCTGGATAAAGCACCCGAGTTCATAGCTCTGGTTGATGCACGCGACACTAAGCCTATTGTGTCATTTAAGAGAAAGGGAAAGACTCTGATTACCCTACGCAAAGATACAATTAAAGATATCAAAACAGCGTTGGTTTATGCCATAGGACAACCTGCCTGTATCGAGGGTCCAATTTTCGATGATACATTATGTTTCCATCCAATGTGCCGAAAACCATATACTGTTCAGTACATAGTGAAGGATAGACATGATGCTCGTAGACATGAGCTAAAGCGCTTGTGTGCCTCGATTTTACATTTCAGACGATTCTGTGACGATCACAAGAGAAGAGGTGAGAGAGACCTGGATGATGGCGACACAAACTACATTATTCACAATCCAGAATAAATGTAACTTGAACATCTACATTATATCAAATCAGTTACAATGTTTCCTGTCTCGTCTGTCCAATATGCCAGTTTGGAGCGTTTCAATGCTAGTTCTGGATCTATCTTAGGTTCAGGTTTGCGTTTTTTTTGTTGTTTGGTGTTATCAACAACTGGTTTAGTTACAGGCTTTGTTACTTGTTTTGTTACAGGTTTCGGTAAAGCAATAACCTGTTTAGGTGTGTCAACTGGTTTGACAGTCTCTTGTTTCGTTTGTGCTGATTTAGATGCTGCAACACTGTCAAGATGTTGTGTCTTCTTGTCAGTTTTGATGGACTTGGCAAGTTCACCAATAGTCTTTTGTAATAAAGTTAAATCAATATCAAAATGACAACTAACCTTATTCGGTTTAACAGTTGGTTTGACAGGTTCAATTGCCATTGGCTCTGGTTCAGGTGCCTTTACAAGTTTCACAGGTAAAATACTGGCCAACGGTACTGTCATCGATTTGGATGACATGATGAGCTCCATTACAGGATCTTCATTTTGTTTCTTTTCAGCTGCTTCAAGTGTCTCGACATAAGACAGATCTGGTAACGGGAAAGCATTCGTGTATAGATCACATACTTGTTTTATCTTATGTGCTAGCTTGGATCGTCTGGTTGGTTCAGGATTGTTAATTGCACGCTTTATGATCGATCTGTCACCAACGTAGAAAAGCCGCTTAATGGGGCGTGTCCAGGCAGTGTACTGAGTTTCACGTGTATCATACTGACTATAGTAAGTCTGGACATGAATCAGTGTTGGTATTTGACCACCCTGAAAAGAGGCAACGGTTGTGCAACTTGCTCTTTCAATCCACCGTCTAGCCCATTCGTCCCATGGAACCTCATACACCTTGTCATTGTTGTTGATCTCGACAAACGTAAGTGTCCTGGTCCATCCCTCTCTAAGTTTTGGACGAGTACACACTTGCCATGTCTCTTGTTTTTTAATCAGAGTGTCATCATCTTCATCTCCGTCCTCTTTCATCTCAAGCAAGACGTCTCTTATGCCTTTGAGTATCAAAACAGCATTGTTCTTGATCCCAATGCTGTTGTTGTTCTGCTTGAACATGTACTTTCTGCCAACCCAATATGTGTTCTTTGCATAACGCTCGTTGTTTGGAGGAGACAAGTTGTGGTAGTATTCCTCGACTATGTACTGAATCTCTTTTCTGACGGCCCTGGTACGTGTGATGATGTGATGTTCATACTCTGATAACTTATTGTCACGGAGTATCTTTGTGATTTTGCCCTTCAGTTCTTGACGGAAAGCGTTATAAACTGATGTGTTTTGCATTTCATCTTTGGTTCGGCGTGTAAATGGCACTTCGACAACTGCTTTTCCATCAAACTTGATGCTGCTTGGAAGGCCTCTTCGAATTGCATCTGCGTTCGCTTTGAGTATCTGAGATTCTGGATCTACTCTGTGGTTGTGATCAAACTCAACAGTGGCCCCAAACTTTTCAAATGCTCCAAACACAGCACGGATCAAATTACCACATTTGATGGAAGGCATCTGGTCCTTGTTACCGATAATGATAATCTTGCACAGCGAAGCACAGCTGACAAGTATCGTAAGCAAAAGAGCACATAGTTCAAGTCCCACATTCGAAAACTCTTCAATGATCAGCACCTTGACACTTTCAACTATACAGTGACGGTAGTAAAGTCCAATATTCGATTCACTGTAGTCTTGATCTTCAACTTTGTTGGTTTTACGGTTCTTAACAGCAGTTGAGTTGTTTGGATTATCATCCCTGCAGCATGTTGTACCGTGTGTGTAGATTATCTGGTTTATAGTAAAGCTCCGTCCAGGAAATATTGCGTTTAAGCCTCCCGCATTAATGCCTTGAAATGAGCATGCTAGTATTTCTTCAGGCTTGTATAATGATTGTAAGCAACCAAGCATATCTGTTTTCCCTAAGTTATTGTTGTTAAGTCAATGTTCAACTTGGTGTTGGTACCTGATCCTCCAGGACCATCAATAACCAAGATTGGTAAGCATTGTAAAGTTTGAAAAGCCTTAGCTTGTTCAGAGCACAACTTGAAACCGCGATGTGACTTGGCTTTTTCTACATCCAGATATTGTGGCACAACGTACATGTCTGTCTCTTGAACACTCTCTTGTATGAGCATACCATCGCTGTCATATTGTTCGTTTCGATCAATGTACGATGCAAGGTACGCCTTCCCGATGACATATTCAAACGCAATTGTGATAGCCTGCTCAGCCATGTAAAGTTTCTTTATGAACACGTTTTGTTCCTCATCATGAACAATGACCTCGTTTCTTTCAAGCCATTCGAATGCTGTGACAACATCTTTGTGTGTGATTTTGACACTCTCAAATGAAAGACAGACTTTTGCGAGGTGGTCCTTTTGTGTATAAGAGTGTTTGCCCTCGTTTGCTTGGATCCTCAGCTCGTCGTATATGAGACAGCATGCAATATTGAAGGCACTGGTACCAGAAGGAGAAAAATCTTCAAATGCTTTAAACATCTCGTTGAAACCAAGCTCATACAGCGGAACCAATCCATCAGAAGAACCGATAAATGAAGCCTCGCATATTGTAGCATATTTCTTGGGTATTTTGTGCGAGAACGTGTTTGTACACCTGAAACATAGCGTGTGTGGCTCTTGTTTAATAACTTGTTCGAGTAATGGTATGTCATCCCAGTTCAGGTTTGTTATGAATCCCCTGTTGTAGTATTTTGACATTGTGTTCACAATACCGTTGTGGAAGTAAAGTTTGATCTCTTCATTGTTCATGAACCTGTCCATATAGACTCTGCCACCAACGTCTCTCAGCACGCTAATAAAGTCATCCAACTTGATTGTGATTTCTGTGTTCTCGATAGGTAGGCCTTTGTACTCCTTGTCAAGAAGGAACGTGTCATGTGTAAGGAAACTTAATACCAGTGATTCATCCCGTAACTTGATCAGGTCAAGTATGTAGTCAAGCATCTCCCGTGTAAATGGCCTTGCAATGAGCGTTGCATCTGTAATCTTGAACACGTTTATGCAACCAAAGAAAGCATTGGACGGGTCCTTCTTCTCAATTGTTCCAGCTACATCGTAGATAAACAGTTTGCTCTTCAGAGGCAGGTTTGTGAACATGAAGCTGTTGTAACTTGCACCTTCCTTTACAGGATCCATCTTGGCAACCGTTCCCCAATCAGCACAACGCCCTCCAACCTGCAAATGATCCCAATCGATGATCCCCTTCGCGTATTTGATATCCTTTGCAGCATAAATGCTTGTTTGCTCGGTATCATCACTGTCATTGTTGTCCTTGTCACTTGATCTTGACATTCGACTTTCACACTGATTAATAAATTCGTACAGTGTGGCCTCACTGGAGCTAAACACACCCGCATCCAAGATCTCTTTAAGTACATCAATGTTTCGTTGTTTGCCCTCCATATATTTTTTTGTTGTATGAATGAACAGTGATTGAATTTTATACAAGTCCAAAAACAAACAATTTCTAGAAATGGTATTATTAGATTTTTATTTGGTAGTGCCTTTGAGGTTACACGGACATACAAGAAAATCCAATAGCTCAAAAGAAATAGAGTGGCAGATATACACATTTGCAATATCAGTCATATAATATTATCCATTGTGGAGTATTATTTTTTTAGAGAAAAGATCTGCTATATCATAAAGTTTTAGACGTGTGAAATTTTGATTGATAATGTTTTCATCATTTGCAACTAAACAAAATCCTAAAAAACAAATCATGAGTGAAAGCACAAGCAAATACTCACCTTTGGCCCAAGTCCAGAGACAATCACAAGTTGAACACACACTAGATAAACCAGAAGAAGAAGAATATGTTGGACAAGGCAGTGAAAAACTCTATTACAGTGCCATCGTTAGTTACCTTGAGGACGAGCACCGTGCCAAAATGCTCAGTCTCCTTGATAGGACATGCCAAGAACAGGAATGTGTTATGCTTCCAGTTGATGTGATGACTGATCTATTCCGTCAAAAGCGTATGTTGCCACTGAACAAATATGACAAATTCATACTATGTCAAACGCTGTCTCCGGAAAAAGATGAGATCATAGAAATCAGCGAGACCATTAAAGTTGGTGATACAAACACTATCATCAGAAATGTTAATCAGATAGTTACCAAGTTGACATATCTTCCGCTTTGTTTATATGGGATCGTGCTAGACAACGTAATTTCAAACTATCCAGATGCAATTGAGATAAGGGCTGTACTGCCTTCTGGATGGTCAACTGAATGGACTGTATGGTCATTAAACCAAACAGAGGAAGGTCCTAAACATGTGTCGCTAATTGGCAACTTGTTTGACAAGCCGAAACTTGGTTTGCCATTTCAGATTTGTGGTAACCTACTCTGGAAGATTTATGTTGTCGGTACCAATCTGGATAGGATAACGAAAGACCTTGGAAACGGCTATGTGTTGCTTAAACGAAATGTGGCAACAGTCATAATTATGGGCACTATTCTCGAATCGAGGACAACTGACAGAATCAAAAACATAGCAAGTGCGTGCTGCTACAACCACGATGGCAAGCATTTCAAACTACGCAAACACGACTACGATATAATACGAACACTGATACAACCACATATCGACTACATAAACTTCCCTGCACTACAGCTTGAGCTGAGACCATTTAACGGTGGACCATGGTTTCAGTCAAACGACAATGAAGAACAAACACGACACTTCGATATGCGCTTCCGGCCAATATTCAGTGGTAGAATAAACCCCAAAACAGCTGATGTCCGATTTGATAAGGATTGTGATTACAAATACCAAAAATTTAAGCCTTTGGACGAGACAGCTATTACGTGCAACTGTGCTTGCACTGCGCAGTTACACACACAAACTGACCAAGTACAATTACCTATTGAAAAAATTGACTTGTCTGACTCATAGAGAAACAAAAAGTAAAATATCTTCAAAGCTATGATTTTGTTACACATTTGTTTCTTGGTCTTCTTCTTCAACATTTCCTTGCACTTCGATTGCTTCATCATTTTGTTCGTCTGTAGTTGTTTCATCGGCGTTCGGTTGTATTACGTTTTCTTTGTCCTGTTCAACTGTCTTGTATACCAGTGGTGGGCTCGTGTTATGCCAGTTGCGTATCCTTCTCATCCATTCAGCATCTGAAACTTTTGTATATGATATATATGCAATGATAAAGACCAGTCCAAATAGCGCAACAAGCGGCGTAAATAGCGCAATGCTGGATATCGATGATGAACTGTCGAGTTTGATTGTCAAAAGAACTGTAAATGCTATCAGGCAAAGCCACGTAACCGCAAACAGTGTGATAAGCTCCCATGTTACTGAGACGGGTAACGTCAAAGGCACTGTGTGGTAATACCGTCTAATTGACCCTCTTCGGAACAATGTTGAAACGTGTAGGTGTTCATGTTCTGTCCGCTTAACAATGAGATAGACTAGGGATGCAGCCCATATTCCAAACGTCATCCACAGCGGTACAAATGCAACTCCCCAACCCCACACGTCTGGTGTACCAAGATTTCCAATTTGTACGACAATTAGAATACCCTGTATTCCCAAAAGTACGAACGTGAGAAACAGCATGGAGCCTATCCATAGGTTACTCGTGTTCATAAACGCTGCCGAGTACAGAAGACAAATGAACATGAAAACCCACAACGGTGATAGAATCACAGCCCAGGGCCAAGATCCGAGTTGGAGATGTATGGTTAGGAATATGAAGAACAGAAGCATGGTTATGCATGCAAAAAATGTGAAGATGGTGGCTGTCAGTTCACCATGTACGTGTTTATGGCCACGTGCTTCCATTTGAGCTCCTTTGATCAGAGCATACACTATGGCTATTAGCCAGAGCAAGAATAGAACCCATTCCGGTATGAATATAATCCCCCAGTTCCAGGTAATGTTGTGGTTGACTTGGAGTAGTATGAATATTGTGCCAAGTAGCAGTATCGGAGATACTATCATGAGCCTTATGCTCCATGGCAAAGTCAATGGCATGGCATACAACTTTGCTCGTGTTTCTAGATTATGTATATATGATATTACAATGTCTTTCCCCCTTTAAAAAATGCCAGGTGATTGTTTTGACATATGCTGATCAGGTGTGACGCAAAAAGGAAAAAGAACGTTGGTAATCTAAGTTGGGATTTGTGTTATATGGACTTATACACAAATAAATCACAAAACATGTATCCACTAAACCTTTTCAAGGGAAAATGTATATTTCACACAACTGTTTTATAAAGTTACAGCATGATCAAACGGGATATCCTGGCCGTTGATTACAAAGCTTGACCTTAGTTTACATGCTTCCCGCATCAAAGCAATGACGTCGTTTTTTACGTCTTCTTTTGATTTGTCTCCGTTGATGATGTGCAGTTTGTCCTTGATTTCGTCAATCTTTACCATTTCTTCATATCGTTTGTGCAAATGAGTTAGGAATTCAATTGATATTGGTTTTTCTTCATATCTTCCTTCCTCTTCAATTCGTATTCTGTTTCTTTCAAAGCATTTTTCGGGACTTGTTCTTAGGTACACAAAGAATGCTGGTATTGATGCGGGACAGAGTTCTTGCCAGCACTTGAACTGATCTTCATACCACTTTAGTTCCTTGTCGTTAATCATTTGTCTCCCTTGTGAATCCTTCATGTTAAGCGTTTTGACAAACACATGGTAATCGTTTAAGGGATGTCCGTCACCAATGAGGAATGTCGGTTTCTTGTCCATGGCCCGTTTATATTCGAGGAGACGGGTGCTAAACGCCGTATACTGGAAGATTGCAGAGACATGTTCACTTCCTCTGTTCGGGTTGTCTGGATTTGTGTCTTCATAATATGCCTGAATGATTCCCAGCTCAGCCCATTTGTCTCTTGGTTCACTTGCAACAATAGAGTTAGGTAAAATCTTTTTAAGTCCCGCAACCAGGCTACTTTTTCCTGCTGCGATATTCCCCAATACACAAAACACAAGCGACAAATCACTGGGCATGATAAATGTTATGTCACCATTTGTTGAACATATCGAATGTGGTATGGTTTCCATTTGAACGCTTAACTAAAATACAAAGAACAAAAAAAATGTTTTTTTGGTCAGAATGCCTAAACCTAATCGATTAGCATTCTATAAAACTGAATATACTATCCATCTTCTAAACTTGTCACATGACTAAACACAAGGTATGTCCACAACAACATTTTTGATGTCTGACCCTACAAACAATAACATATGTGTGTCCTGTAACAAAAAGTTGAAGGCAAACTACAATATGGTTTGTCAAAACAAGCATTTTAACCCATGTCATAAGAAGTGTTATGATTTGTACGCCAAGTGTGGCGCATGCTCTGATGAAATCATTGGTATAACTAACGATGTTGATATTTTCACAAATGAAAAGAAGCTAAAAACCATGAAAACTACATTGAAACGCAACCGAACCATGAACCAAAACGCAATAGACAAACAGGAAATGACAGACAAAGCTCTTTCCAGAGGATTGTTGAAAGAGAGTTGCTCATCATTTTCTGGTGGATATGTTATAAATCCAGACAAACACAAAGAATATGATGCCTTTGTAAATGAATATGAAGCTAAACTGAAAATGAAAAAGAAAATTAAACTCACCAAATAAAATCAAAACATAACATTTGTTTTTTATTGCAATGTCTCGCTATCAGTTATGGTGAATGAAACTTCTGTATGTGATGTTAACAGTGCTTCTTTGTCTTCCTTTGGAGTAACATTTTCTGTGCTGATTGATGATGCGTTCATATAGGATGCTCTGTAATCGAGAACCGTAGAGAATATCAGTAAAAGCACCATTCCAACAATGTTAAGGGGGTAGTATCCAACACCGTAGATTGCCATGCTAAGCCCGATACCAACAAACATGACCCACTGCCTGATGAATGGCACGCGCTCCAGTTCAGGTATCATAAAGTTGTAGTATGCAACTATGAGTGTTTTTCCAACTTCAATTGCGCTACCAAGAAACAGATATGCGATTCCAACCGAAAGTGTGTCATAGTAGTTTGACATCCCCCGTAAATCGATAATAAATGCGAGTCCAAACAACCATCCCATAGCCTCGATACTGCTGTACATGATAACACTTTCTATAGGCATTTTATCGTCCATCACCATCTTGGATATGCATACCCAGGCAAGCGAGCTTGAAGCGACAAAGAGCACAAGGTACAAGATCCCAATGTTTGTTATGTATGGATTAAGTGCAAGGACAAGAGTGTTAAGAAACACCAATCCAACAATAAGTGCAGTCAGTGCGATGTGACTGTACTTGTGAAGCATACTGAATCTGACAGGTATCAGGTTAACAAGCATGATACCAAGCAATGGTTCGATTGCCATGATGCAATACATCGTAGCAACATCTGCGCTTGTCAGGGCCAGAAAGTAAAACGCCGATGTCAATGCAACATTTAGTCCAATCCAATGAATGTAAAGCGGATGCTCCTTGAGTGGCTTGATCTTGAAGTATTTGGATGCATAAAGTAATCGATCGAGACCCACTAACGCCGTTACCACAATGGAGATCACAGTCATGTAGAACATTGCAGTAAACATCGGGAACGGGAAGTTAAGTTTTGTCAACAAGCCATGATTGAACAGTGCAGAGCCTGTGTGAAACACTATGTAAAACAGCCATATGAAGATGTTTCTCCGTGGTATCGCCATGATTTTGTTTATCTATGTCTTTTGAATTTGGCTTGATTTCTCCACAGCTTTGAGAATACCTTATTATGTTGCATTATACAACACCTGTTTTTTAAAAATATTATCCGTATTGTCAGCCAGTATGCAGGTTAATGACGCCGTGTACACAGTGTGATACGTTTATGTTGATATGAGATTGTATATGTATTATAACTTTTGTCGTTACAGTACCTACAAAAGTATGGTTTAGTAACAATCTAGACGTTTGTGTTTTTCGTACCCCCATATAAATTGATAAGATATATATGATATGTTAAGGAATAAGTGACTGACCAAAAGTTGAGACCCGCATAAATTTTTTGGCCTTCCTTTTTTCTTGGAACCTAGTTACCCACTGGTTGCTAAGGAAAAGTTGAAGGAAAGTTCGTGGTCAACGTTGACTTTTCAGCTCAGCTTACCAAAACTAGTCAACGAAAGTTCTTAAGAAGATTCTTGATGACGTCATTGTATCAGAAAAAAAGGAAGGCCAAAAAATTTATGCGGGTCTCAACTTTTGGTCAGTCAGTTGTTCCTTAACATATGATATATATCATTTCGATTTATATGGGGGTAACAATTCAGATAAACTTGTTTGTAACGCTAATGACGTTTTTTGTACACAATCGAGAAAAGAGAATTTGTTTATCTTAACATTTATATATTATAATATTTATTCTGAATCTTGATATGATATTGCATGGTTAACATCATAACGTCTAATTGTGATTGTTTCAGAGTCGTTGTTTGCATATACATTTCTATTGGTGTTGTTATCGGAAGCAGTTTTGACAATGCAAGGTGAGTTTAACGGAATTCCCATCAGCTTCAATATTGAGAGTGGGACTTTGACATCCCATGCTTCGTCGAATGGCATCATTTGAGCAGAGTGATCGGCTCTAACACAGGCTCTGTTAATGTACGAGCGGGACATTGATGAGATGGCGTTGCAACATTTCCAGCGTTCGCCTGGTGGTGGAGGACCCTCATAGTCTGCATGTTGTGAGCACTTCCATCGGCCAATGTTGGTAAACTCTGTGAATAATGCATTGCATCTGCGACATGTGAGCTTGGTATATTTCCATTTGTAAAGCAAGTCATCCCAATAAGAGTCACCTATCATCACGTCCTCATTTTCCATATTGAATAAAGTTATTAAGACTAATAAGAACCTTGCAACGCACTCTAAAGTAATTGTTTTCACTTTTTTACAAGGCAAAGAGATATCTATATTTTGTTTTGTTTAACTGTTTAATTCGGTTCAGTTTTTGATAGATCTGAGCCAGCTATGGATTATAAAAGTATTAAACCTGGCACCCTCCATGTACCTGGCTACGAAGAAATTGCGATAGCCCCTGGATCACAGGTTCTGATCAACATTTCAGATGGCATAGTGAAAAAACCAGACGATAAAAATTCCACACTCGTTTTTGCTCCAGAAGCAACAGTTAGAGCTGTTATACGCAGTGCTCAGAAACAACTTAAAGACCGACTGAAGCCAGATTTACCTCCACTGGTTGTGGCCCGTGAATTTATCTCTCTAAGTGAGAAGAAAAAGTCAGTTGGGTTCCGCACAGCGAATAAACCATCCGAGGTCACGTTTTCACTGCTTCCGGATAACGCCATTATCGGGCATAACCTGTTTGGAATTCGCGAGTTATCAACAAACAAAGTCCTAAACCGCAAATCGGAGTTATGGTTAACGACAGAAAGGGAATTAAGAGGTGAAGAAAAATATGACGACGATGTTATGGTTGTACAGGCCACTCCTGTGATCAAAAATGAACCAGTAGTCAAGAAAGAACCTGAAGTTAAGCAGCCAGTAAAACGCGAACGAGAAGAACCTGTGATCAACGAAAATACTGGTAAATCTGTTGAACTTATCAACAAAGGGAAGAGAATCAAGATAGACGATAGCTTCGATCCCGCGGTAGGGCTTAACAATGAAGAAGGACAAGAGCTAGAAAAACGCAGAAGCAGAATCAAACAAAATGGGCCAATCATATTGATACTAAAAGCTCATTTTGGTGCAAATGGCAATACAGCAAAGCAAAGGAAGGCTTACACGGAATCTGGTCTTCCAGCACTCCCTCCATATGCTGAGCACCCAGCAACCGGTGTCAAAACATTCAAGATTACCATCAACCCCGACAACATGGGTCGCCAGCTGATGGATGACCTTTCTGTACTCGATGACGCACCCGACACACGATCGCAGATAATCATAATGAAAAAGAAAGATGGGACATTTACATCGTTTTATCTGGGAATCTATGCTGATTTTTTTATTGCTGAGATCATACACGAAGGAACACCATTGATCGAATCTGAGGAGATCCATCTCTGGGATTATTCACGTATCGATATGGTGCTGCCCATCACATTTGTCATCAACATGCCCAAGCTAAACGATGACAAATACATAAAATTGTACAGCGATGTTAAGTCTGTTCCAGCTCCTGCACTTGTAAAAAGAGACAGAGTAACGATTACAGCCAACGTACCGCTTATGCGGTTCACGATTGCTGACATGATGGACCAGAATCTGTATGAATATCTACGTGAAAATGTGGGCACAAAAACGTCTCGTGGTGAAGCTCATTATAAAAAAGTTGAATTCAAGAAAGACACAAAGTACCCGTTGTCGCTATCAAGAGAAGCAATTGCTGAAGTAGCAAAAAAGATGGGAAACATCGGTACTGCACCGATTCCGGAAGGGCTCGTGGACGCCATGGGCACAATCATATCGCATCTAAAAGGAAAAAGTAACGGTCAGTCGTACAAATACGACTATGTGTTTGCGTTCCGATACACCGATATCAACCGGGGTGTCTATGGTGCTCCGCCAGCATTTGTTGGGAACCTACTCTTTGTGGATCTTCCATTTGCATTAGATGTGAATAATGTTGATCAGACATCACAAGTTCTTCTCTACCGTGACACAGACCCTGCCCTTAGAGCATTATATGTTGAAATGCACGACCAATTCAAAAATGACATACAGCGTGATCTTGACATGGTTGCAAATCTCAGACAGAAACAACAAGCCAAAATAAAGGAGAGCATTGATCTTAGGAATGCGCGACACAACAATATTATGGACTTGGCGGAAATCAATCTGACGCTTATATCCAAACTTTCGCCAGACGACCAAAACCAACTCGAAGAATACAAATCTAACGAGAGTTCAATCATCGGCCAAATCAAGGACATAGAGGCTGAAATCGAGAAACAAGAAGAAAAACTCGCAGGAAAAGAAAATCAGATGAAAATTGATATGGCGGTAAAGAAAAAAAGTCAAAAAAAACTGGGTGCTATCGAAAGGAGAACAAAAGCTATGGAGGAAGTCAAAGCAGTTATCGAAGCCATGAACAAAAAACTTGAACTTAAGAACAAGGCTCTTGTTGACACAGAGACAGCACATGAGGAGCTGCTGTTTAAAACAAATGAAAAAGCTCTGTTACTAAAGCGCAGACAGCTGCAGGAAGAAATTGATACAATATATGATCTTATAAACGAAAACTCAGAAGAACAAGATGCAGTTGAGGCCGAACTTAACGCGCTTGAAAGTGAGGTCGTTGCAGATCACCAGGGCCTCCAGGAGCTTGAGTTTAGAATAAAGGAAAAGGCATGGGTTATACAACAGGATTTGACATTCCTGGAGCCACGTGATATAGCCATATCACAAGCAACAGAGGCGGCCAATATGGATAATAGTCTAGAAGCAAAAGCGAGCAAACTTGAAGAAGAAAAAGCGATCGAATTAGAGAAACTCCATAAGCTCTACGATGACGACGAAGAAATGCGAAAGAAAAAGACAGGATTCAGAGCTAATGCCAGTCTCAAATCTGTCAAGAAGGGGATTATGAAAAATGAAAACTTAAAAAAGCTGTCAACGACGCTATTTGAAGGACGGTTACTCACGTTCCAACAAATTATGGCAAAATACTTAGCAGATGATGAAGAACCCATCTTTTTGACTAGTGAAATCGAGGAAATGAAGAAAGTTGGTTCGCACGTAACTAAAAAGGAAGATAAAATTAAATGGTACACCAAAACCAGAGATACTCAGCTTATTGAAGAGGCCAGAAAGGAAGATGAAATGTTCGAAACTGGCAACTTTGGAAAGAAACAAGAAGAGAAAAAAGAAGTCATACCAGCTGAAATAACTGCTAAGATAAAAGATCGTGTAGTCCGCAACAGGAGCATGCAGACAGAACAACAACAACAACCTGCGATCACAGTTAAAGTTAAAGAAGAACAAGGGGAACAAGAACAACAGTCTGTCTTTATTGACCTGGAATCAAGTGACCAACCACACGATGAAGAGGAAGACAAAGCAGAATCTGAAGAAGAATCAGAAGAAGAAGAAGAACAACCAGCAGAGGAAATTGAAGAACCAGCAGAAGGAAATGAAGGACCGGTAGAAGAAATTGAATCGGAAGAAGAAGAAAAATAAACTTTGATAAGCTAAAGCAACATCAAGTTTACGGTTTAAAAGAGTTTCAGTTTTTTATGTTTGCTTTTTTACATTCAGTATAACAAAAAAAGGTCAAGTTGGTTTTTTTGAGCTTTCTTTTGTTTATTTTGTTAATGTCTACTTGTTTTTAGCATGTCCTTCAACGAGATCTGTTCCCTTTGTTCGTATGTAATAGGCAACGTTCACTGTCAATGCGTAGAGGCACCATGCAAGGTATACAGAGTACAAGATGGCAGGTATGTAGTAGAACAAGTATCCAAACACGTTGAGCAAGATCAAGATGACAATCTCAAAGCATGCAATTGCGATGGCATTGCCAGGGTTGTGGTACTTGAAGAATGTAATCATCCAGAGTGGTGCCATAAACCATTCAATGAAGCCCAAAGACAATAAAGTCAGGTAGTAAGCTCTTTGTGTTGAAGTGAAGAAGTCAGAGTCATCGAGGACGATTCCGGTGAGGTCATCGACAAAGATTGGCTTTTGCCATACAATGTATGCAGCAGCTGACAAAAGTCCGTAGTTGATGATGGCAACGATTGCTCTCAACCAATCTGGGAAGTCCCATGGAACTCTCTTGCGTCTGTTTCCTCTGGTGTCATCTACCCAGTAGACTCTGTGCCACCATGTCTCGTATTCTGGCATAAGGGGCATGATAGAGAAGAAAAGGGATGCAAATCCAAAGCATAAGAACACAAGCAAGCCCAAGTATTGGATTCCTTCTAGCAGTATTGCGGTCGTCATTTTGTTTCTGTGTTAGTTTGTCTACAAAGAGAAGATGTAAGTTTTTTGGATGGTTAATGATCATGTGTCCATTTTTCCTCTTTCTATGCAAACTCTGCTTTTTTATGCAGAAATGTAAAGGTTTTAAAATCTGTGTCTTGTTGTACATACCTGACAAAGTCAAGTTACCGACCAGGGGTATCCAAGAGATATTAAACTACAGGTTTTGGTTGTTATGCTGATTTGTTGATAACATCTTCCATATATCCATGAACCACGGAAAATCTGGGCAATTTTCATTGTCTTACAACATCAACCTTCGTAAATCATCTCCATAACAATGAATTAGATCTTACTGATCGATACAAGTTTATTTTCGATTCAAATATTTTGCATGTTTTATCTTCTCATTACACCACCTATAACAATCGACAGTATGTACAGAATCAACATGATCGCAAGTAACACCTTTGCACAGTATTGTATTTTGTGTGCAAGCCGTGTCCCACTTGAAATGGCTGGAAATGACAGAGAATCTGTGTGTGCAATGTCCTGTGTCGTTGAAGCAACACTGAATAAGATGCAAACTATACTGCGCAACTCCATTGCTGAATCCAGTATACAATTCTTAACAATATCTTCTCCTACACAGCGTTTGCTTAGGCATGACATCTCGATTATCAACATGTTAAGCTCACTGAATCTGATATTTGAAGGGGTCAAGGCATTCCGGGAAGAGTACAAGTGTATGTACGAACCACTCTGGAATTTAATGCAATTTGGATCAGCATTCGTTACAAGTTTTTGCATGTCTGGTTTCCGCTCGATGTTTTCTCTCAGGTACATGCACAGTGACCTTTTTATTGGGTCATTAGGTATGATAACACCGATCCTGTAGACACGTGTCTCAGCAGAGTTGTTGTCATTGCTCAATGTAACATCTGTATTATTTGGATCTGTTAACGAAACCAAGTACGAAGCCAACTGGCGCAGTCTGTCAATGTATATGATATCTATTACACCAGGTTCTGGTAGGCCGATTGTATCGTATAGCTTTGTTTGATCTTCGTTTATTCTATTGTGTTTATTTCTCCTGATTACGTGTCCATTGTCTTCGTCAGATAGGTTATCATCGTCGTCATTGTCTGAATGTGATTTCTTATGTTTGTCACGCTTTGATGACTTGCGCTTAGGGGATCTGAACCAAGCAAATGGATCCATGTTTTTTATCTCTTTTTTATGACCACACAGATACAGGCTCTTGTGGCACAGTGGATAATATCAGTGCATCTTCTGATTTAAGAAGCAAATAGTTAGTATTGCATGTGCAAATAAGTGATAAGACTTTCTAGTACAGCAACAGTCAACAAAAAAAAACGTGACGGAAATGGAATCAGCACAGAAAAAGCAGGTGACACACGATAACAACCCTCAAGTCCCGATTACAGTGGTCAACGATGAACCAACTTCCTTCCCTATTGACATGCCAGAAAACATCAAGGAAGCAATTGTTAAGAAAAATGCCTCTTCAATTAGAGAGGACTTTCTCAATGCCATACCAGGATACTTGACTGACATAAACAAACTTGAGGATGACGATGAACAAGAGAAAACAAAGAAACCAAGCGATTCTGTCAAGTTCACACACTGTCTTCAATGCGGACAAATACCTGAAAAGATCTTCTGGTGTGGTGGCTGTGGTTGTGAGTGCTACTGCAGCAAGGAGTGTCAAACAAGCAGATGGGATGTGTCACACAAACACCAGTGCAAGGCAATGAAACTCGTTAAACCAGACAAATCAGACCTGTATGTCTGTAATCTTGCCAATCCAAATCCTATCACCGGAAAGCACCTGGTTGCTAAACAAGATATAAAAGCTGGTCAAGTTATCCTTACGGATGTCCCGCTCGCATTTTCGTTAGGCAAATTTGTGACCATTGACAAACTTGAGAAACCACAGAGAGATGCCCTTATGGGTAACGTTAGTGAATCTGTGTTTAAGGAATACAACAACATTTACACAAACAGCACGATGACCGATGACATACAAAAGTTTGAAAATCCAAAGACGCTTGCTGCAAACCTAACTGAACACTTAATCAAGACCCATCCATGGCTACTGAAAGACACCTTCTTCCAGGTGATGATACTTGATATCAAAAACGACGGAGAAGCTGGATCTGATACAGACATCATAACCCGGTTATACAGTTCCTACCTGGCAGGCTTTGATAGTAGCAAATGTGCCAAGCCATGTGATGTACGTGATCTGAGTCTTTTGTGGGGCAAAGTAAGAGTAAACGGATACACTGTGGCTACCATGTTCCCTGATACAGCCATTGGTTATGGATTCTTTCCCAAGATGAGTATGATCAACCATGCGTGCAATCCAAATGCAATGTACTTCTTCAGTTCAGGAACTATGAAAGTTTACGCAGTTCGAGACATACAGAAGGGAGACGAAATAAACGTGGACTACACATGTGGTTACGCACCAATCATGTCAAGAGTGAGACGTCAGTTCTTCATAAACGAGACGTGTTTCTTCACATGCAAGTGTAAATACTGCAGGTCAGCTCAGGACATCGTACCCAGCACTTGGGAAATTGACAAAATTGGGGGATCTAACTTCAAGTGGAGAAAGTACATTGACTCACGTTCTCTATCAGCAACATTAGAGATACTGGATGACCTTCGTGGTAAAACTGATCTTCATTCACCGAGATTGGTTGAGCCTGTTGTTGCAAACACATTCCATATGATAGAATTTGCAGGTCTACTACTACTAACAAAGGAAGCATGTGTAAGATACTGTTTATTTAACTTTTACTGACATGCTTTGTGATAGAATGTTACCGGTGCTGATATACAGAGATTTGCACGTGAAACTATGCACTGCATCACGCTTCTCAGTGCACCTTCGGTAACATTGCTACCGTTTGACGATGAGAAAACCAGATACGTTAGTTGGATACTTTACAGACTACATGTCTTTTACATTTTCATTACACTGAGACAGTTCCTTGCACAGGCCCTTGTAGATAAGGACCCACAGAAAACCGTTGAATGGATCAAAACAAAGCCGATAGGAAAACAATTGTACCACATACTTTGGCAATCAGTAAGCTTCATACGATCATCTCCATACGGGTATGATCCAATAACCATAAATTTGGTGTACACGGCAGCGCTCATGTACCTTCCTCAGTTATGTGATGCCATATATTCACTGCATGAATAAAAACGGATTTAAACTGCAAAGTATATAATAGTTTTGCGTGTGTTTATGACTATTAAACTTTTGTCGGGCTCAACAAAAAAGTTTTGTGATTTGTTATATGTATTATAATATTCATCATTATCAAATATGAGCTTCTCAAAGTTTGGTGCGCCAACCAAGTCCAACACTGTGCTTGGCTTTGGTGAGGCCTTCATTGATGTGCAGATGGTTAACATTTGCCAGGCTATACACTTTTCGAATAACATGGCATCGTCATGTAGATCATTGTGCTTGAACTGGATATTCCAATTGGGTATCAGGTTCTTCTGGAAAGGTGACAGGATATACCCTTCACCTTCATTCAGAAAGATCATAGACAAGTATTGGATAGCGTACGGAAAAAATGCGTACGATAAGATTTGTGTAATGGGTGTAATACCTGTAAAGTATGCAAAGATACCTGGGACAAACATTCGTGTTCCAGCAGTTGTTGGTGGCAGGCTCGGCATTGATTACAACATCATTGTCAAATCCAATATGAATGGCCTGCCAGAGTACATTTATGTCAAGTTACGAAGCAGCAAAACCGGGTTTCCAATACCACCACAGAGATCAAAAGGTGTAACTGTGTTGTCTGGTTTTGGATATGATCCTCTTCCTGATGGTAGATTGGTATCTATCGTTGCCTCGATCGTGAACCAGGACTATATGGTCAACAGAATGATGATGTACATGCTGCTTGCCGAATACAACAGATCAGATCCCATAGTGCTTACTGAAGTTGGCCAAGAAAGTGTGGCGTCAATAAGGCCTGATCAACAATGGGACTTTTACATTGACAGAGACAGATCAGCTGAGGAATCAGAAGGCAGATTTGAACTCAATAAACAAGAGATTGCACAGATTGTTGAAAATCAGCGACTCGTGGAACAGCACATGCCTTTATCAGGGAGTGATCCGACTGCAGCAATAGACGTAATGAAGAAGCATATTAAGGACAACATATTCCATTTGCCTGCGGGACACAGGTTAGCCAGACAGAATATGCCTGACTCAAGACACGATTGGACAGACCTGAACAAGCACGCCGAGAGTATCATATGTGCTGCTTATGAAGTACCACGTGCGCTTTTGATTGCAGACACAGGAATGAGTGAAACATCTGTCAAGCTCACAGAAAAGACCATGATCAACAATGTAAACACATGGAAAAACATGCTTAGCAGCATCTACACAGACGCTTACAGAGACCTGTATGGCGATGATGACAATGAATATGCATCTAGTTTGTACACAGATGACGACACAAGGAAAATGACAGATAACGAGCTATTCAATGTTGCAACAGAACCACGTGTTACTGTTGTTTTACCGATCATACCACTTGATTCACATGAGATGCTCTTACAGAAATATGCACTGGGCATAATAGACTGGAGAACATATGTTGAATCAAGCAAGAGAATATCTGGAGACCCTACAGACATTACAGACGAATCAATACCTAACTCCGAGCGAGATGACAATGAGGATCCATGGAATCAGGAGTTCAAGCTGTCGATGTTACGATCAGCAAGAGGAACATCACTTTCATCACTTGGCCTTGTACCAGAAGTCATGTTTGGAAAGAAACCAGCGATCATGCTCAACAAGGGTGATAAACAACAGAATGGAAACTCCACAGAAGGAAACGAAACCCAAGGTGAAGTTGAAGCAAACGAACCTATAGATAAGACAAAGGAATCCAGTACAACACAAACATCAAGCTCGAAAACAAAACCTACTAAAAAGAAAACAAAGAAAGTACAGGATGCAAGCTCAGACAGTGAAGGCACTAATGACACAAAGAAACGCAAGAAGGCTGCACCAGAGCCCAAAAAGCAAAGTGGTGGAAAAAAGCAAAAAACATAAACAAAGTCACCACTTTACATTTTTGATTTTCTATAAAGTTTATTTGTTGACATGCTAGAATTGCGTATTGTTTTTTTGTTTGTTTGTCAATTACACTGTTCAATTAACAAATGTCTTCATTTGGTAGGAATGACGATGAAAGCGAGGACGAGGATCGCCCACCACGTTTCTCAGATATTATTTATGTAAAGATGACAATCACTGGTGGCATAGCTGGATACCATGACTCGTACACATTTGAAATGTTCAGCTTAGAACCAGAAGACAAAGAACTTGTTAAGGAGATCTACAACAGAAACGTAGACAGACTTGTATTGAAGCCCAGTAAGGACAAAGATATTGACGTTCATGATTACATGTGGCATGGCTTCTTTGTTGCTGGAAAGGACAAAAAGTTTTATGGAACATATGACATGACTGCAAAATCGTATACACCATTCGCTCTGCTCGTTGACAAGATTAAACATAAACAAGAATATGTATGCTTGGTAAATAACAAATGTATGGTTGTGAACCTTAAGGAGTTGTAAACAATAAAATGTGGTTTACTTGATCCTTTTCTTGTACAGTTTTGGCTTTGGTGCAGTCTGTTTTGGTTTACCGGTGCTTTTTTTGATTGATTTACAAATGTCATTTGCACTGTAGCCGTATGATGTGTGCATTGCACCAACGTTTCCTATCGACTGTGGTGCTGTAACAGGTAATCTTGTACCTGCCGAACCAGTTACATATGGAGTGTGACTATTGCTCATGCCATGTGTATTGAAATGGTTTGCCATATTAGTTGCTTCGCGAGTCCCGGTATTCATTGCTTTACTGTATGCGGTTTTGCTGCAATGTTTGACAGGCGTATTTGACGCACACAGTGTTCTTATCTTTTTACTATGCTCATCATATGCACTATTGCGTTCGTCATCACTGTCGTCTGGCCTTTTGTTTGTCTTACGTACATCAGGTTTAGTGTTACTTTTCTTCCATGTTTTGACCATGTTTTGTTTTATTTGAATGTTTATGACAAAAAAACATATGCAACCACTTTAATTAGACTGTGCTGTGACACTTTATTTTCCGGTGTTAAATTAAATCATGCTTGACGCACAACAAAATAGCATCAATGTAAGCGCTTAATCCCAGTCCTTTGTAAGCTAGAACAGCCAGTGTGGTGACACCAACAGTTGCGACCAGCGATCCAATCACTTTGTTTTTGCTTGTGTGACACCAGGTAACAAATGACATACAATCATCAAAGTAGTGCAAGAATATCCACTCTTTACCAACACACGATTCTGCTCTTTCAGCTGTTTGTTTTGGCGTAAAATGTGATTCACACTGAAATCCGTAAACTGGTTGTCCTTTCCGAAACTCTGCTAGTGTTGTCCTCTTGATTATCTTTTTTGCACCTTTGTGTGTCCTTCCGACATAACAAACGTATCCATCACCTGTGCAAATTCCAACATGAAATTCACCAGTACGCCTTATAGAAGGCCGTTTTAACATAATGCCAGGCGCTATATTATGAAAGTTTTCGTCTGTAACTTCAATTCCATCACGATGTTTGTTTGGGTCATGTTGCACCATATTACGCAAGCGTTAGTTATTTATGTCAAGTTTTATTTATCAACTATTTAATAAATCTTATGTGCTCTAAGCACTTGCTTGTTACACATATAGCATTTGCGTTTGTCCTCTTCTTTGGAGAGAAATTCGTATGTGCACTTTGAGCACAATCTATGAAAGCATGGATCCATTACGAAACCGATTTCATCACCAAAACATATAGGACATTCTATTTTGTTTGTCTTTTTTTCTTCTTGGTCACTGTTCTCTTTCTTTCCTGTGTCTTGTTTTGATGAGTCTATGATATTCTGTTTCTCGTCAAGCGATTTGAGCAACTGTTGTAATAGCAACCTGTAATCGTCGTGTGTGGTTCGTTCTTTAGCCAACTCAGTGTTGAGCTCTTGTATTTTGTTTTCGAGTGATGCGGTGTACGCTTTGCTGTCGTTTTCTATTACCTCTAAAATACTATTGCGCTCTTCCAAAGTCGCGTTTAGCTTACGTAAATTTGCAACCTCTAATTTGTATCTATTACATTCGTCACGCAGAAGTGGGACTGTTTTGTTTATCAATTGCTTTAGTTGGTCGAGTTCGGAACGTGCACCATCCAGCTGAGACTCGTATATCGAAATGAATGGTGATTTATCATCGGGCTCATTTGATGTGTGTTGTTTTTTGTTCTGTTGTGTGATATCATTATTTGATTCATCTTTGTGATCACTGTTGACTTGTAAAGTTTGTTGGTTTGTGTGTTTGAACGGAAACGTGAACTCTTCCCATGAAATTACTTTTCCAAAGTCATCCACACCGATAGGTTGTACACGTTTGGCCATTATGTAAAAACTTATATTGCGTAAAACGTAGTTGAATAATCAATAAATGAACAAATACACTGTTGTGTAAATAATTAGACTTGTATATCGGTAAACATATTTCTGGAATACAAACGTTGAAAAGTAAGTCCGTAGACGATTCCGTGAAAACCGAAAAACTTGACCCTCATATATTCTGATATGATATATATGATATGTTAAGGAATAAGTGACTGACCAAAAGTTGAGACCCGCATAAATTTTTTGGCCTTCCTTTTTTCTTGACACTTTATTTAAAGTCAATATCCCCTCCAGTCAAGTCATATGTTTGACCTGATAATCTCTATAATATCTCGATGACGTCATTGTATCAGAAAAAAAGGAAGGCCAAAAAATTTATGCGGGTCTCAACTTTTGGTCAGTCACTTGTTCCTTAACATATTGTATATATCTTATGTCGTTATATGGGGGTAAGGTTAGTGAACACCACAAGTGTGTTTAGGTGTTGTTTGTATACTAGTTCATGAACCCCCATATAACGACATAAGATATATACAATATGTTAAGGAACAAGTGACTGACCAAAAGTTGAGACCCGCATAAATTTTTTGGCCTTCCTTTTTTCTTGATACCTGGTTACCCATTGGTTGCTATGGAAAAGTCGTAAGAAAGTTCTTCGGTCAAAGTTGACTTTATCTTAGCGATGTTGGTCAAGTCAACGTCAGTAGTCAGCGTTACTATGCTGGGTAACCAGGTATCAAGAAAAAAGGAAGGCCAAAAAATTTATGCGGGTCTCAACTTTTGGTCAGTCACTTATTCCTTAACATATGATATATATCTTATCCATTTATATGGGGGTCTTGATAAACGCTTAGAACAACCACGTGTTTTACAACACACTATTATACAACAGTGAGTGAGACTTAACATGTTTATTATCTATGTAAACGGACTGTCATCAGGCGAGTCGTTTGAATAAAAGTATATTCGGTTTGTGTCAACGTTTTTGCGTGTAGCCAAAATGAAGTTAAGATGGTACACAGTTTTCAGCAGTGAGGCTTCTTTCTTTTGTATTTCAGTTCCGAGGTTCTTAAGTTGCTTTGTTAGTGATCTAATATCGGAGCACAGTCTCTCGTTTTCAGCAAGCCATTTATCAGAAAACTCAAGTAGCGATGTCAGCAGTTGTGCTTGCTTTTGGTAAGTAATATCCTTGAGGCTTATACTATGCTTGCTTTTGATCGAATTAAACATGTCAATCAGATCATTTGTTTTTTTGAGCTTCTTTCTTGATCTACTGAGCTTGTCACGGATCTTCTTTACTTTAACGGATTTATCAATGGTCTTTTTCTGGAGTTCCTCAATCTTCTTTTTCTCAGGTTCAAATGTGTGACCAGCACCTGCAATTACAAGATTATTGTTTAACAGATCAGGCATGTTGTTAGACTGGAGATCATCTTCTATGAGCTTTGCAAGGTCATCGGTATCTGATTGAACTTCCACAGATTCCATTTTGATTTTTTAAATGTTATGACACACACACCGTAAAAAAACAATTGTGTTATGCCAATATTTAAATTCAGCGGGGGAGGCAGGCATGTTTCTCGTTTTTAGTGACACTACTGGTACTAAAATAGGAAATATAAATAGATAATCACACGTAAGCATCGGATATGAACCCCAACAGACGAACAAAAACTAATCACATGAAATGCTGGTATGGGTTTTTGTTGTATTATTGCCTGTAGCTATCATTCTGGGAATGTGCATAGGCGGATGTATGGTTTTCATGGTTCTGTCCAAACGGAAATACTTTCAGGCCATATCAAAGCGTGATCAACAATTAGAGATGGGATACCACACAACCCAATTACAAGAGAGAAATGACAATGTAGTAACTGAAATACCTAAACAGCAGAAAACACCCAAAGTTGAGAAACAGCCTAAAAAGAAAAAGCCAATTCAAAAGGCCCCAAGCAAGCGGAAACAACAATTACAACAACAGTCATTACCGAGTCCAACACAACGCTTGACACAACACATTGAATCTCATAATGTATATGATGATACCAATTACTATATTGAAGAGCAAACAAACGATGAAGATGATCAATATTTTCCAAACTACAAGGAAGAACCTGATAAATTCCAAGCAGACAACAATGTCAGTTATATACTTTATGATGAAGATGATGACAGCATGATACAAGCACCGAGCGTACAACAGAAAAAGATAACAAAAACACGGAACAAACAATAATACATTTTTTGTTTATGACTTTGCATTTGCTGTCAGGGAACGGTTGATGTTATATGGTGCAGCTGGCGGCTTTCCATTCTTGCCTTCTATAGCCCATTTTGGTAACGGTACAATAAACGCACCCCTGAGTCTTGACACTGGTCTGATAATCTTTGCTTGATCCATAAGTATACCGTACTTGTCACGTAACATCAAGCACATTGCAACAACCTGGACCATGTGTCTGTTCTTTGGACAGTTGACGACATCGTCTAGTGGTGCACGTAGCTTTTTGTCTGTAGGGTGTTCACCATATTCTTCTTCAGTGTGTCCCGTCTTTGTTTCAAGTAATATTAGTTCAAACGTTGCCAGATCAAGCACTATAATGTCGATAGATGACGCAATCACCCAACCTTCATGAAATATGTCCAGCTCAGAGACAACAGGTATCCATCCTTTCTTTACAAACAAGTTTAATATGTGTATGGTACACGGATCTGAGTTAAGAGGAATCTTGACAGGGGTGTGTTTGTTTGTAAACTTTTTAACAAACTTGTAAACCTGTTTATGTACAAGTTCTCCATGTGCCTTTCCTGATAGTTTACATGTTCGTTTGAACTTGGATCCTTTAGGCATGTCCAGTGGCGGTCTCCGTTTTAAGTCGTTTGGATCTCGCTTGAATGGGTCATCCTCTGTATCAGGCCAGAACAGTGCTTTGAGTTTTGGTTTTAGACCAGTATACACCCTTGATGCTCCATCAATGTTCACCTTATATGACCTGCCTTTGAATATGATGTTTTTATTGCGTGGATGGTTCAGCAGATGGTTAATTTTGCGTAACACATGATCGGGAACTTTTGTTTTCATGAAACGTTCTTTCATTTTTTTCATGTTTGTTTCAAGTAGCTTTATTGCAACTCGTTTTTCTGCGGTACTAGCATTGGTGTTTCTGGTGACACCATATTTTATGGGTGTCAGACTGACCCTACCCCCCTTTGGAAAAACTGTACCCCTTGATCGGTTGCGGGCTGCATCAGCCATCCGGCGCACGCCTGTCTTCACATTAGCCCTTTTTTGTCTTTTTGGCATCTGTATCAGGTGTTGTCTTGTCTCTCAGTATGTTTGGTGAACTCCTATACAATATGTATCAGTCGATAACTCTACTTTTTTAAAATGCACACATGTTTTCGTTTTCAATAAAAGCTTTGTGTATTCGGATTTGTTTATGTCGGAGATCCTGTCTCCGTTTGCATCCGACGTTTAATAACATACGTTTGAACATTTGTTGGTAGCGTTATATCGACCGCATATGGGTCAACGTCACGCAGCTTGTTATAATACTTGTGTGTTTTCCTACATGAATGTTAAACTCAAAAATTGTGCCAAATTTCTGTACTGGTTCTTCCTTGATGAAGATATCACACCGCCCTTTTTGTGACCCAAAACAGACCCCCTGGAATGGGATGTAATTGGTTCTTCTCTTTGATGTTGTTGTGTAATCTCTTCTTCATCTTCATAATCATTTTCGTCATTCTGTTGTGTCCGAACATCTTCGTCTTCGTTATCTTCATTGTCTTGTTCTTCATCGTCATCTGTATCAGAGTTGTAATGTCTTTTCCCGTTACTTTTTGAAACGTTTTGATGAACAGTCTGAACTGGTACGTATGCTTGGAGTTGTGTTTGTTGTGTTGAATCAGTTAGGACATCTTTCAGTGCTCCGACCATTAACGAAGGATCATGTGAATGTTCGCTTTGGCTATTTGCAGATACCAACGACCAAAACAAGAAGATGAAGTGCAGTACAAACGCAACCACAACTATCCATACGTATCCCAAAAAGCAATATTGGAGTTTGAGCATTATAACGAGCATGTCAACCGACCAGTCTCTTTGATACGTGTTTGATAACATGACGTTAACTGAGTCCAACACAAATAATGTGGCTGCCATCAGTACACGGAATGTACTCATGATCGTGATGAAGGCATTTGTCCCTTGTGGCTCATAAAGAAATAAAGAGAGTGAGATCAACGCTATGAACTTGACGTATATCCCATCTTGTCTTACGGCTGCTATGATATCAATATATAATGGATATGAGATGAGCAATATAGTTAGCAGAATATGAGCTACAAACTGTCCAATGCCAGGATCTGTTATGACAGAGTCTGTTAGGTCACTGATGAAGCATTCCATAATCCATAACATCCATATTGCAAATAGATATATGAATCTAGTTTCGCGAACATAGCTTATCGTTATGCCGATCAATCCAAAAACCACAATCAGTATGTAAATCCGGAAGAATAAGCGTGATTCAAGAACTATCAGCACAAGGAATATGTGCATCATTAAGAGTACAAGTGCACCACCAATAAGCATTGCGCCAGATGAGATAATGTACACGCGTTCTGCTTGTGACACTTCTTGGTTAGATTTCTCGGATAACGAACTCATCTTGTGATATTTGGTTAGGCAAATGTAACACTTCGAACCTACCGATGATATTTATGTGACATACAAGATTTCGAAATGTTCTGGAAACCACGTTTCGAAGACAAAATAATGCCGGTATGTTGTAAAAAATCTTGTATATCAGTGATAATACACTGCAAGTCTGCTATTTTTATCTGATGAAGATTTGATAGTGTGAGTATCTTTGTATTTGGACGCACGCTGTATCATATAACATACAACCGCATATACAACGTCAAAAATTGTCGTTCGGTTTTTTTATTTTTCTTTTATGTTTTGTCTATTACATACTTTGGACTAGCAAGCGAACAACAAACAAAAAACATTTTTTTACATCATGGAAACGGAAAATACAATTGATATCGAAAAAACGGAAATAGAGAAACTCGCTCGCGAAATAAAAATGGAGATGGAATGCACAACTGAATTGGTGAATTTGGTGAACGGAGTTCTAACTGATACCAAGAAATATAACGAGGTGTCTGCCAAGAAGTATATTGAACAGGAGATCAAGTTTGCAGGAAAAAAAGTATCGAATGGAAAACGTACTACAACAACGACGATATCGTCTTCGAAAGGAAAACTCGAAATGATAGATAGCAGTGCAAGTGAGAATGACGAAGTTGATGTCAACGAGGCTACTTCCGAATCAGATAGCAGTGAGAACAGTGATTCAAACAACGCACCTTCGTCATCCAAGAAAAGTAATACAAACAAAGGTAAAACAAAGACACCCAAAACTAAGACTCCGAAAGCTACAAAGACTCCTAAACAGAAACAGGACAAATCTAAAACACAGAAGAACGCTGCTCCAACGAAACAACCCAAGCCAAAACCACGTGACCCAGAAGACATACCTGAACCAGTTTCTACTGTTCCACTCAACTCTAAGAAGAATAGTAAGAATACTCAACCAATACCAAAGAAAAGCAAGCTACATGATGATTCATCTACTGGAACCACCATAACCAGTGACTTGGATTTACCAGACAAAATGGAAATTGATTACGTCACTGCGATACGCCAGCGCATTGAAGGAAACGCTGCAAAGGCTGAAACGGACGGTTTAAGAGGGGTCTGGGTGCCAAGAGATGTATCAGAAGGAATCTTGTCCACTTTTGAGTTTTATTTCCTCTACCATGCCCAACTGTTTGCTGATCCAAGATGGGCTAAATTGATCAAGAAGAAGAAAATCGACGATCCCAACTTGAAGAATATGAAACAAGCTGTGGACTGGGTGAACATAATGCTGCATGTTGTGATTTCGTGTATTGGTGACTTTACTGGAAATTCCAATGACCCGATTCTGAGGAACGCATTCAAATTGATGTTAGATACACATGAAGCAGAAGGAGCTGATGTCAAAGCGCTTCGTAACGCCAAGTGTGATGTAAGCGGACAAACGAAAAAGAACTGTGACTACTACCATGTGACATGCACTAAACTCGAACCGGATGGAACAGCTTCTGTAGTGGCAGAGAAATTACTTTCAGCTGAATGGAAGGACTTTTTACTGAATTGGCTCATGATTTCGAAACCAGAAAAGATCATGTCTCAGGTTATCACCAGTAGCATAACGAACATCATGAATGCTAACCCGACACTCTACTCTGGTGAGAAAAGTGACCCAAGAAAAAATATCGCTCTCCTTTTCGATGATGAGAAGAGACACACCAAAGAAGCGCTTGCGACGTTCAAAACACCACTGATTCATTTCTTCAACTTTTTCGCGTATGGCAAAACAACCGACACCAAAGTAAAAGATGAAAGAGCAACAAATGCAAAAATCTATCAGAGCTTCCTAATAGAAAAGTATGGCAAACATTGGTTCACTCAGTATAAAAACGAAATATAAAAAAAGCTTTTACATTGAATCGGATGCCTTTTGTGTTTTGAATCACATTCAAGTTTTATTTCTTTACAGATTCGAATAGATCACAGTGGGTAATACATTCCTTGCTGAGAAAGCAATCATGAAAGAACTTCATAAGCAGATAATGTTCTCGTGATAGTCCCTTGTGCACAAACTTATACCACTTATCAAGTCCACTGTGACACTCAAAGGTAACCTTTACTGATCCTTGTCTCTCACAGAAAAAGATCTGGCTTGGGTCCAATGGTGCTTGTCTATCTTGGTTTCTGCAGATCTTCAAGTATGAAATGATTTCACCTCTGTTTGCAGTTGCCCTAATGTCTGTGACGTTGATTGCATCGAGTAATCCTTTTACAAAGTCGTGACAGCAATTAGTATTGTCGTATGTTACAAACGAATTCCAGTTTGAAATGTGCTGTGCGATCTAAAAAAGTGTAAACAACCAGTAAAATAAATCATTTATGTACCACTTGTAAATGATCGGGATGGATCTGGATTCCTATACTGTCCACATCGTGTGTTCCGTCATCCAGTACATTGTACATAAAATGTGGAAGTTCAGCAAGTGCTCTCTGTGTATCAGATAAGCGTACCAATCCGTCATTTAACCAGTCAATTGTTAGTGGTCCAACAACCAAACCGACATGGATCTTGTCTAATGCAATATGTTAGTAAATCAAAATGTAGTAACTTACCCATAAGCGGATGTTTTTTGCTGTATGCGGCACAGCGTACCAAAACCTTAATTGGTGCAAACACTGGAACCATGCGAAAGTATGCTTTAACATCAAGCAATATCTCGTCAACCGACATGTATTTTTCCACCGATTTCCTAGCTTCGTCAATAATCTCAGAAGCGATCCCGTTAGGTCTTAGTGCTTTAATGCGTTTGGCTATTGGCGTCACGAGATCCTTTATTTTTTGTTTGGGTGTTTTTTCCTGTGTTTCACGCATGGAACCTGATAATGTTTCGTCAGATCCTTGTTTACTAGCGAAAGCATTTGTAAGTTTGGTTCTGTGTTCAGGACTAAGACCAATTTCGATCATAGATTTTTTGTCGTTACACAGTGTATGCAACACATCCAACGTTGTTATTTCTGTATTACAGTTAGTCGCACTTTGAAATAAATATTTTTTACTGTGAGTTTTAAAGAGCGCATCAAGGTCTTCTGCTTCTTTAACATCAAAACCTTTTTTCAATAATTCAGTGTAAACGACATCGTTTTGGTTTGTCGTATTTTCTTCTTCACCGTTCCAGTAGCTTGTCGTAAAATATGTAAACATATTTGGTTCGAGTACAGAGTATTACAAAATATAAAAAAATTACAATACAGAATAAAAAAAAGTAAACAGGTTTTTGTGTCGGTACAAAACTTTGTACTTTCCCTCATGTTTGACCAAAGTGCCACTTAGTAAAAATAGATAAAAACACAAAGAAAATAAGACATGTGAGGGATGAGATTTTATTCAACGGGTAATGTTTTCAGTAATTGATACACATAGTCGCTGTCTGTCTTTGTTAAGTATCCTCTGCATTCCTGCATGAATGAATTGCGTGAGTATGTGTCACTAAGGTTTGTCCTCAGTAGTAGCTCAGTTAGCGTAAATTTATTGTCCTGTAGTAAAAGCTTTACTATTCGCGGCATGGCATAGTAATCAATCAAGTTCGCTTTAATCAGGCTTTCCAGTCCTTTGTAGTTTTTATGTTCTACCAGTGTGATGATCGGACTTGTTGTGTACCGCAGCATGAGCTGTTGGCTTGTTGCAACTGTCGCACAAAACCTTGCAAAGTTTTCTGCATGGTTTGTAGCTAGGTGATCTAAAGCTTGCTTCTGTACGCTCACAGATATTGAGTTATGGAACACAGTCAAAGCAAGTATGGTGTCGTCTGATTCTGCATACTTGATGAGTCTAGTGAATGTATTATCTTCATTAAACTTGCAGCCACCGAAAATGAATTGAAAGTCACTGAGTATTCGTCTGATCATGCCTGGTTCGTCACTTTTTATCAGCGAATCGAGTATATGCCGCAGAGCCGTTTCCAAGTTGTATTCATCAGTGTCATCCAGAATAATCTTCTTAGTGAACAGCGTTGCCACTGCGTATGCTGTGCTTTCAGTTAGTGTACCATTTTCCGCATGTTTAATCACCATCGAGGAGATATTCTTTATGTTGTCACGTGTCAGCATTTTGCACATGCCTGTATACTTTGATAGATATCGAATGCAGTTAGGCTGTGGTGCATTGAGTATCGAGGAGAACAGAGACTGCACGTATTTCTGGTCCAAGCCTGGAAATGGTTCGTCGTATCTGCCGTATTCAAAGTCCTCAGTTGTAGCTCCGATGTCTAGGTACTCTGCCTTGTCGAGGTATATCGCATATGTTATGATATAATTCAGTTTAATATCATGCTCCATGAAGGTAGTTTTTGTGTTTAGTATATGCTTGATCAGTTCCGTGTTCCCCTGCCCAACCATGCGGCGCAGCATGCCAACATCTCGGAGATTTTCTATGAACACTGGTCTACTAACGTGATAAAATGTTCGGCATGTCAGCATGAATGCGAACCATGTTGAGTCATCGACATTCGATGCGATGTTGAGTATAATTTCGTCCGGGAATATTACTTGACTATCTACAATTGGTAGCTGTCTCCGCTTCCTACGGAGCGTGAATGGTCGTTTTGTTCGAGGAGCAACATTGGCGGGAACATCTGGCACAAGTTTTCCGTATGCGTATATCTTGTTCCGTGTTTGGTATGGCATTCTTATGAAAAAACAATGAGAATAGATTGACTTTGTGACAGAGTTTAATCAAATTGATCGACTATGAGAAATATGATATAATATGTACAAATGTTATATATCTAATATAGGAATTTGCAAAAACACTCCTGTCCGCTTAACTATATATGCCGGTATGTCTAACTATGCGTTGACCGTCAAAACAACAGGAAATAAATTGTGACATTTTGTGTGTTTCGAGTGTTTAATAAATTGTATTCTGCATGACATTACATGACTGGTTCATTTTCTTTGTTTTGATATTTGGTGTCTCTTGGCTTGTGTATAAGTCGTGGTTGCACTTTTGGGTGGTACAACTCCAACCCTGGTTCTGTAACATTGAAGCTATCGCTAGTGTATCTAATAACCTTGATCTCGTCATTGATTTTGGATAAATCAATAAGTCTCAATATCTCATTTATTCTCTCGACAGCTTGTTCCTCTGGCACACAAGATAACACACCTTTTCCGTCCATGTCAGGGAACATGATAAATGGATTTTCACCAACAACAATGTGTAGTTCAACAGCCTTTCTAAGTATCTTTTCTGAGTAGTGACGTCTAATCCATTGTACGCGTGGTGTTTCTGATAGTAATATGTTAATGAATTATATTATATATACTATTACCTTCAGGAAGTGACACAGTTTCCATTTCTGTTTTTCCGTAATATCTGTCTACATAACTCTTGACAAGAGATCTGACATATTCTTCAGGATTTGGCATGTCACAAAACATGACCCAAGCACCGTTTACTCTTGCAAACATAAATGGGTTGATTTTTCCATTCACTGCGATACCAGCCATACGACACAATAATCCAGTAACACGTTTCCAACGCCATATTTGTCTTCTTGCAGGATTTACACAATATTCGATTTTGACTGTACTAGGCATTTTGTTATTCCGCTTTACAGAAATATGTAATACGACACTTTGTGAGTGAAATAAAGAAATAAAATAAATAATTAAATACAAAACTTTGGTCGTACAAAAACAAAAAACCAAAATTTTGAAAGTCAAATCTCCGCTACCCATAATTTATTTTCAAATAAGATAATGCAGTTTTAAAGGCAACGTTTTTATCAACATGTTGGTGCGGTTACTCAATCGCTTCATAATGGAATCTTGATTCAAAAGGGATATGTATGCTTTTTTGCTACCATCAACAATAAAGTGAAATGAAACATTCATAATGTGTTAGGCGTACATAGTCGCCTTTACTGTTTTCGTTGTTTAGACCCCCATATAATCTGATCTGATATATATCATATGTTAAGGAATAAGTGACTGACCAAAAGTTGAGACCCGCATAAATTTTTTGGCCTTCCTTTTTTCTTGATACAATGACGTCATCCAGATATTATGGAGATTTATAGAGTCAAATTATGACTTGACCATAGGGGATGTTGACCAGAAATAAAGTGTCAAGAAAAAAGGAAGGCCAAAAAATTTATGCGGGTCTCAACTTTTGGTCAGTCACTTATTCCTTAACATATCATATATATCATTCCAATTTATATGAGGGTAGAACCGAACAACAATTTCACGCGTCATCCATTACATCGCATAATATTTGATATTTCTAAATTTGACAAGTTTAGATTTTTAAACTCATCAAAGCAGCGGAATTAACACGTGTATAAATTAAATCCAAGTTATGGAATCTCGTAAAATGGCAGGTGACAAATCAGGTAAATTTTTCCCATAGTGCAACTAACTAACGTTTACTCATGAAGGCAGACCACATCTGAAAAAGGCAGACAGTGACAGAAGCCACATGACCGTTGGGCGTGCTGTCAAATGTCCTCTTTTCGGAAGCAATGAACGCTGTTATGTTACAGCTAAGCCAGTACAAACACTAAGGCGTGTCGGTGTACCTGCACCATATGTTGGTAAAGATCCAGAACATGGACGTATGTCTGAAGCCACTATTTTATTGAGGCCAATGAAAGAAAAGAGTGCAGAATTGTATCTCAAATACCCTGGCGGAAAAAGTGGCCCTACAGGCGGATATTCAAGTGACTGGAGAGCATTTGTGGGAGACGTTCGCGATTGGTGCGGTGAACCAATTGATAATAGTGTAGATCCAATTGTTGGCACGACTAAGCCATATCACAGACTGTTCTTTCCTGACACTAATGGCGGTTTAACATATCTTGAACTGGCAAACCTGTACTATTGGAAGATGAGAAAAGACAAGGCACTAGCACAGAAACGAAAAGTGATTCACATTGATTTGAATGCTGATACCGATATAGACGAGCAACCGAACGACAAACAAGACAATAAAACACAAGACAAAACACAAGATAAAGATGATGGTGAGGAGTCAGATGCATTTGATGATCCTGATCTAATACCAACGAAATCCACAAGTGTTGGTGAACTAGAAAAGACAAACGACTTGCAGCTTGCTACAGTACCAACTCAGTCTATTGAAATACGATCACCACGTATTGAAGATGAAGAAGTTCAGATTGTTGCAAGAAACGATTTTCTCAAATCTTTTAAAACACAAAACAATTTCGATGTCCATCAAGTTTTCAAGCAAACATGTGAAGGCATGATACAGAGAGCAAGCGAAGCACAGGTTGGATTGGCTTCATCCAAGAGAAAGTTAGACAAACTAAAATCTGACAAGGCAGAAAAGGAAGCATTGCTTATCGATACAGAAAAGCAAGTTGAAGCACATTATGAACAGGCTCTAGAATATGAAAAAAGAGCGAACAGTCATCGTAACATAGCTGAAAAACTTAGGGGGACCGCTAAAAGGTTACGCATAGACCTACAGGATTACAAAAACAAAGTGCAAGACATAACTGACGAAGAAACAAAGTACCTAAGCGAGATACAATACATATCAGATTTTACTGGCATTCTGATGAATGGACACGCAACATTTACAACTTCCCTGGTCTGTAAAGAAAGATTGAGTTAAAGTAATTTGAAGAATGAGCCACGTTTTTATTTGTTATTTTATTTGTTATTTAAAACGTTATGTCGTCGTCAGTTAGTTCGATAGTTATCGGTATTTGGTTAGACATTGTAGGTTCCAGTGCCGATGTTGGGTCTTCAACAAATTTCAAGTATGTTGTCATGAGCTGTTTGATCTTTGTTTTAGTGTTTTCTGATTCACGCCAATCCAACCATATGTTTACAGCAGCACGGACTCCCTGCTTGGCCTTTTTGATTATGTATGCTGTGGCTGTTGCAATAAGCACAGTTATGACAATGCCAAGTAACCAACTCAGAATCCATGTAGCGGTTCCTGCAGCTACCGGGTTTGTAAACACGTAAGACACTGCTTTGGCACACACTCCAACATACATAGATGACACTGATTCCCAATAGTGAGCTACATTAGCCATAACTGACCACGCTGTACCAAGCACACCATTTACATATGACTCGATAGGCTTATATGCATATAACATGGCAGGACCCCACGATTGCCGTACCGCCGCGACAGCGTTATGATGTGCAGTGTTCACCATACCAGAAGGTAAGTATTTGTGTAGCTCAGGCCATACTTCTATGCCATAAGCCTGTAAGACAAGCATGGTATCTCTGAATGTAGTTGTGAACATGGGATTATCCCACCCATTTGAGTTTGCAACGGCAGCAAGAGTGCCTGGCACTATCACGGAACCAAGTGGAACAATAAGGAATGCGGCTGAAGCAACACCAATACCAGAGTATGCTATAGCACGTAGACTGAATTTGATTAGCTCTGTTGCTGCTCTCTTTACAGATGACACGAAACGGTTGGATCTCGCCTTCCAGCTAACTAGGTTGATGTTGATAGCAGCTCGTATATCATAGATACGCTTGACGGTAGATTTGATGCATTGTTCACGCTCGGTTTGGTTGTCTGTGTAGTCACCGAGACATTTAAGGTATGGACATAGCAGTGACAAGTATTCTGAAAAGTATTTGAATGTTTCAGCAATAAACTTGGCTTGTGCCTCAATGTCAACTTCGTCATGTGCTTCATAAATGAGTGCTGAATGAACAAAACATTCATGGATGTACTTGAGTCCATCAAATACTTCATGAAATTGCCATTCATCCAGTATTTGTCTCTGGCTCTTATTTTCACTCTTTGAGGAGTTGTGTACAATCTTTGCAATGACCTCTGGGTCAGCAAATTCTTTACATGTGCCAGTCTTGATTTGTGCTTGGCATATCTTGATGGTTTCAAGTGCATCACGAATCTTGGGATTCTTTGTGAGTAGTTCAATATCGCGTTCGGTGATTTTTGAGAATCCAAGTTTCTCTGCGATTTCCTTAATTGCTGACAGCACATCCTTAGACGGGCATATGCCACCTGAATCATTTATCTTCTTGTCAACAGCATCAATTTCTGTTTCCATGTCTGTTTTGGTTTCTTCAAGTACCATAAGTAGTTTTTTGTATTTCTCTTCAGCACTAACGTCATCGGACCTGCGTTTGTGAATACCAGTAGATCCTATACCATACTTTGATTCTTCGTAATCATCAACTTTTTTGACACTTGCAAACGTTTCAATCTTTGAGTAAGCACACAAGCTAAAATGCTTGTTCCAGTCAAGCTTCTGATGTTCCGTGGAACAGTAATATACAGATTCACATCTTGAACAAATTTTGTCTGTTTCTCTTTTGCATACAGCACATGTTCCGTTCATTTTACTGGTCACTGAACAACTTGCTTGTAATAAACTGGCTCCTTTTAATAATATAAAAATGAAACACTACAAATCTTACTTTTTGTTACACCTAAAGGACACCTGCACAAAATACAAATGGAAGAAAAAACTGTAGAATCAAAGATCGTTGAATTTAACGTTGGTGGGAAAGTGTTTATGACACAGGAATCTACTATAACTCTTACCGAACCAAGTTCACTACTTGCAAAGCTCATTAAATACCCTGAAAAAAAATCATTAGACAAGAATGGTATGCCATTCATCGATAGGTGCCCAAAGAAGTTTGCAATGCTTCTTGAATATCTACGAACACACGAAACACCTGAAATGGACGAGCCACTAAAACGTGAAGCAGCCTTCTATGGTTTCGAGAAGCTGTTGAAATCCATTGACGACATGGAGAAAGATGAACAAAAAGCAACAAAGAGAGAGGCTGAACAAACTGATAAAGGACCATCAAAAAAACGTCAAAGGATAAACTGCAACATCACAATGGATATGGATGCAGCAAAAAAATTGTTTTCTGATATGAGACCATTGTACATCAGAAAGAAGAACACAAAAGCCAAGAACTTTGAAACATATCGCGCTGAGGCGTTTAACAAAGATAACATTGCCGTATTCACTCTTGCAGAGAATGACTTTGACAGACTCTTTGCAGAGCGCATAACAGAAGTGCTCCCATATTCATGTGATGCTCTTGGTTGTGGTGATAACTGGTTTTATGTGAGACATAACGATGAAGACCTTAAAACATGTCGTTTCGCAAACCTGTTTAATGGAAAATAAAATGTTTATAGTACAATAAAAAATCACATATATTAATACTCCACTTTGTATTGTTTTAACTACCCCCATATAAATTGATAAGATATATATGATATGTTAAGGAATAAGTGACTGACCAAAAGTTGAGACCCGCATAAATTTTTTGGCCTTCCTTTTTTCTTGATACCTGGTTACCCGTTGGTTACTACGGAAAAGTTGTAAGAAAATTCCTGGTCAAAGGCGAAAGCGACGACCAAGACCTAATTGGTCAATGATCACATAGCTTTGGTCAATATTTTTTTTGGTGACGTCATTGTATCAGAAAAAAAGGAAGGCTAAAAAATTTATGCGGGTCTCAACTTTTGGTCAGTCGGTTGTTCACTCGCATATCATATATTATATCATGATTCTAATGTTGGATCTGCATCAACTATACAGTTCACTATGCATTAACAATCGTTTACGCGTTGAATTTCAAATAATGGATTCACCCAAAGCTGATACAAAGATACCTGAAAACATTAAACTTTTTGTTTTCGACTGGAGCGGAACACTGTTCAATGATATCAACGCTGTTCTGGAAGCAAATAATATTATGTTGGTGAAACGTGGGTTGCCAGAATTGGATTATGCTGAATGGAGACAATCCAAGTGTGCAAACTTGTATGACTTTGGCTACAAATACGGTCTTTTAGTAAGGCAAGACACACCAAACACAGAAAATGAAAATCGGTTGTTCACAGAGTTTACTGAATCATATTGCAAAGCCAAACAAACTGTAAACGAGGGCGATGCTTACTACGGTGCTCCTGAACTTATTCGAGAATTACATGACAGAAAATACAAAGTTTGTATAGTATCGAGTGCACCTGAGAAAGGGTTAATGAGTGACATTGAAACATCAAAGGCGTTTGACTTGTCCATGTTTCACATGATAATTGCCGGTACACATAAGAAGGCTGAAGCTCTCACAAAAGTGTCTTCATTTTTTAATATCGATCCTAAGAACAGTTTGTATATCGGAGACTGTATGCAGGATGTACAAGCTGCAAGACAAGCAAAATATGGAGTATGTATGGCTGTTTCACAAGGATACCAAACCGAAGAACAGTTACTCTCTGTCAATCCTGACATACTTATTCAAGCAATATGGGAAATGCGTGCAATTTTACCCCCTCACATGTGACACGACATAACATGACATACGCTATGCCGAAATAAAACGGAAATCTAACTTTTTCTTATTTTTGTATTTTTTGGAAAATTATTCAACAATTGACCGGTAAACTCTACAATGAACAACAAAGTTATTGTATACGAAAACATAGTCGAATTGGAAGCTAAGAGATGGCCTGAAGGACAAATGAAATTGATATTCAAACTATCAAATGGGAAATGGGAAAATGCGGATGTTACTGATGAATCTTGTAAAGGCATATACTTTAAAATCATGGGCCAACATATCCAACATGTAAATGTGAGCGGTGAATATTCACCTTATCTTTGGTCCTTCAAATGCGAGAAATGCTTAGGGACAGCTAAACTAACTGTAAACCCACCCAGTGACTGGTGGCTTATCCGAAAAGATGCTAATATTACACTCTAGTTTTTGTGTAAAGCATGTAAAATAAAGTTTGAACACCGAAGCTGTTGTAGCTGTCACAAATCGACTGTTTAATTTTGTTTCACTAACTAAATGGGAAAGGAAAAAAGAAAAAGTAAGACTAACAAAGATAGTGATTCTGAAGAAAAAACAAAGTACATATCAGTTAATTTCATATCCTAATATGGTCTTATTAGACATAAACGTCATAAGCGCAAGAAAGAAGAATCAGAGTCTGAAACGTCTTCTTCAAGTGAGTCAGAACGCGATACTGAAAGTGAGGGACAAGAAGAATCAGAATCAGAAGTTGATGAAGACACCATCAAACCGGAATCAGAACCAGAGGACAATGGCACTGATAGTCATGACAAAGAGTCCTCAGACTCTGAAGATGAAGAGAAGCTCCCATTGGAAGCACGCAGTTATTTCGTTTATCCGTTCTCTCACCAGTGGGAGGACAGTTACGGATTTGATGTGCAAGATGCTGGTCTGAAAGAAAAGGTTCTCAAGGAGCGAATAACATCTCTGTCTGTCAACCGATCAAGTTTTGATGAGGCACAGATGGAGTGGGAGTTTATGAAAGTCGTCAAAGCTGGTGACATTGATTATGAGAAGATGGGCAACGAAGCCCGGTATGGAAATGCACATGATCATGATGACGAAGATGAAGAAGATGACGAGAACAATGATCTTTATGGTTCAGATCAAAGAGAGATATGCATTTGCACAACCGAAATCAAGTATCTGTTTTACATACGGAACAAGGAGAATGGCATTGTTACATTTGTTGGAAGCAATTGCATTACACGATTCTTTAAGAACAATACACTCTTGATAGCAGAAACAGAAGAGGCTGAAAAGGAACTAATGAAAGAAGTGCGAAAGAAATAAATGTTATAATCATGATCATATATTGATATTAAGATTCAGTCGTCTAACAGATTGAAGTTGAGACCACATTTCAAGCATCGTTGTTTGCCTGGGGTACTAATGTGAGTAACGTGTTCACAAGCGCAATAGTAAACTTCCAAGTAGTAACCTTCCTTTGGTTTGTCTTGTGGATAAGCTTTGTAGCACTCAACACAGTAAATCCAGCATCTGTTTCTGAGTTCGTTCAATGTTGCATAATCATTGGATTCTCCAGGTAATCCAGGATTCACATTGGTTTGTCCTCTAGCCAAAAGCAAGTTGAATACGCCTCTTGTAAGATCAACACAAAAGACATCGCGTTTGTTGCATTTGTAACATGTTCTCTCCTTATCGGTAGGTTTCATTTCTTTATTTGTTTTGTCCATATTGTTGTATGACAAAGGGTATGGTTAGCAATACAAAAGAAAGAAAACAAACACAAGCCCCCGCAGTATATGACAAAAGTTGACATCTGATCTTTCAAGTCATACCATCGGTTAAGCCAAGTCAAATGTCTTTGGTGAATAGCTTTTATTTATTCATGTCACAATGTTTGTAGGTGTCAACAAGCTCTTTTGCATATCGTTGTGGCTGATAGTCCTTGTGATGGAATACCAAATTGTGTTTCATAATTTGTTCATTTAAATCTGGGTAGTGCTCTAGATACAACATTGAGTATTAGAAATGCTAACTCTACTAACCTGTATTGTAAATACGATCAAACGTTAATAGTTCGCCATTGGAACTATATGTGATGTGTGCAGGGTTGAACTCTGAACCAAGAAACACATCTGTCCTCTTTTGCCTAACACCGGTAATCTTGAATAAATCGGATGATCTCGTGTGTTGCCCAATAACGAGCCGTTCTACATCTTTAACAAACTGTTCGCGTATGGGATCTGATATCATAAGTCCCTCTAACCATAGGCATGAATCTGACCCCAAAATCTTGAGCTGTGACATTGCAGGTAGACCAGTGATTGGTTGCTGACATACACGTCCACGGGATGTTATATACACACAGGTGAGCATAGGGAAACGTTTGTTTGTCTCCACCTCACCAGAATGATAGAATACCAGGTCTTTTTGATCCTATTTCATTATGTTAAACAACAAATAAACAATATCTCTACCAATACTAACATTCGCAAGCCTGAAAAACTGTAGGGATCACTTTTCAATATGAAATCTAGCGATGCTTTGAATATCTTCACATGTCCTCTTGTACCAAAAGCTATGCGATCAAGGGCATTTTTTATTACACGGTCATCTATTATATGAAAGTGAACAATAACAGTTGCAGGTGCATCGTTAATGTACTTTAGGATCTCAAGTTTGCGTCGCTGTTTTTTTTCTGTTTCTTTATCAATGGCTTCGGCGACGATAGTATCCAGTCCAGCGCGCTCTTGGTCTCGTGGTTCTAATTTCCAATACTTCTTTTGAATTAAATCCGACATGTTTATTGTCATCACAACCCGATCATGCTCGAAATGATACACAACATGTCGAATGTTCCGTGGGCACACTGTATTCATTGGCCCAGTTAAGACAGACGTAGCATAGTTGTCTTGATTGTCAAAGTTCAATATTATCTCCAGTGTGATGACTACGTTATCAGCGAATTGTCCAGAATCTATTGCTTCATTGAGTTTACTTATTACAGCATCTGTTGGTCCACTAATTCCCATATACATTACAATATGTTGTATATGTTTCCGTAATGGATATGACAATATTTCATTTATATGTCTATCTTTCAACACTGCTACTTGTCTGTTGAAACTCTTATCACTGTATATGTCGTCTCGAAATGATTTGCATGCCAAAAGACAATTTAACTTGGTCTTTTGATGATTGATATATGATAATATATATATTCTAATATCTTTAGGTATAGAAAAATACAAAGATTGTTGATTGTCCTGAACGGGTGTACATATCCTTTTGTTATCCATAGTTGTTTTATGATGAACCTGAACCAAAGTATTCATTATTGGACAAAGAATTTACAATTAAAGAAACATAAACATAATATGCTCATTTGAACTTTTCAAAAACGTTACGGAGCTCTGCATCGGGAGGGTATAGTGGCCCACCGTGGGATGGCTTTTGTAATTACAAACCATTACCGGTAAAATTGACATCATACAGTGGACCAACATACCCTCCCGAAGCCATTTATTTTGCTTTTGTTAATTACAGTGCCATATGTATTGTCTCTACCCTTGCACGTTTGATTTTATGTTCAGCTGTGTGATAATCAATGCCTATTAATTTTCGTATGTATTCAAAATGGCGTAGCCAATACGGTTTTATGATTGTTACGGTACTAGGTAAATTTTCATAATCCCACCATGAATCGCTACCAACGGCAATACCTGTCGGCCTTGCTTTGGTGATCTGTTCTACACGCTTTTGAACCAGTCCCTTTCCAAATACCACCATAGGATAACATGCAAGAGCTGTCATAAAATCTTCGAGGAATTCGTTCATCAGCTCAGGTCTGTATGTGTTAATTTGTTCCATATCCTTCAGGGATATGACTTGGAGCTGCGGTAAGTGTAATGGTATCATTGGTAAAACATCGAAATCTGTTCCGCGTATGATAAGAGCCTTCAAGTTAAATTTCTGTAATGCACCTTCTTTGGAAGCATGAAAAAGTGCATGGATCATTGAACAAGTCTACGTTTGTCAGTACATTGAAACGACGTAAGTTACCATGTCCATTATGCGCAAATCCTTCATATATAAATTAACTGGAAACAGCTTGTTGGAACGCCAACTTTGCATGCACGCTTCTTCGTCAAATAACTGTGATATAACGAATCCTTGTAACTCTTCCTCGCCTTGTTCATATGAGACACTACAAGGCAAATGTTTGATATTGGCAAGGAAAGGTGTGATAACTCTTTTGGAATGTGCCGAGTAAATTGTTCCAAATGATGGACATATTGTTGGTCCTTTCTTTTCACATTCAATTTTGTATCTGACATGTGAAATGTTATCCGGCAAAACAGCGTTATGGGCTGTGTAAATGTTGTATCCGTTCATGGTACTCGGAATTGGAACAGCAAGCAGATGGACTTCAATATCAACAATCAAGTTATCCGAAAATTCCTTGGCTAACACGGCTTTGTTAAAATCTTCGATGATAGAGTCTTTTATCTTGCACTTCCAGTCAAATATGAAACTAACTCTCTTGACATGTTTCCTGTTCCCAAAACTTCTCAGTTTTGATACTGTAGTCCCTCTGTATATCCAATTAGAGCTTCCATAAGTTGGGTCGCTATACAAGTCCTGAAGGAACCATTTGCATGTCCTAGCGACCTTGGTTTTATCGATATCATCTATATATGATAACATATAAATTCTAATATCTCTTGGTATCACTAGAAAATACATCGAATTATAATGTTTTGTATCAACAACAAAGCATTGTCTTTTGCTTTGGTCTGACGATAAATCCATTTTTGTTACACAAGAAAAAAACACAAACTCAACAAGACAATGTCAAAAATTTGTTTATTTTTATTTTTGGTTTGCCAATATCAAGATTTGGTACAGTGAACACTAACGTGTGTGGTTCGCATCATTTTCTGGTTTGGGACTTGTTGCATATACAATCACCATTAATACTGATCCAACTGCAATACCACAACTTATGATGAAAGATGATTGAGCCAACAAAACAAACGCACTTTCATGAGGACCATCCAACAACAGTTTTGGTGGTTGTGTTGATATGTCGTAGTCACAGTCAAATGTTCCTATATCGCTCATCCATTGTTTCGCGTAATCATCTGCATCATTCTTTTTGTCAAACGTCTTGAGTCCAATTGTTTCGTTTACTGAAGGATTGTTTACAAGTGATATAGTTGCTTCCGCACTCCATCTGATTTGCATACTCCTGGTTACATATTTCTCAGCTTTTACTTCTGATGCATAGCAAACACCGGTCTGTGTTTTGCTATGTGCCATTGAAGCCAAAAAATTACAGAGTATTGCCATACAACTGGCGACAATTCCCACTTGAATCCATATTGTCATCGTTGCAACCTTCATCTTTAATCTTTTCTTTGATATGTGTTCCCAATTGGTGTACTAACGAAATTCTTTGTATGAGAAAAAAGGATTCTTACAAATTTATGAATTCCATACGAACTTTAGTTAGTTTTATTATAACAACAACAAATAACAACATCAAATAAACAACAGAACTCTGAAGGGGTATGAAATGCTCCATATTATAGTGCCTTTGATTTCACTTTTTGTTTACACAAATGCTGTGTGTAACGGAACAATTGACTCATGCGGTGTTTGTAACGGAAATTATTCATGTGACATGTGTTTAACGCTTCCAAATTCTCATTTCGTTGGATATGGATATTACGAGGCAAGTTCATCAGTCGGTATCTCTGGTGGTGCCGGAATTCCTAATACCGGGGAAACATACTCAATGATGATTTGGTTTTACCTGCGTTCAGATCAACCAAGCACAAGAAAGGCTATTTTCTCTTTTGGTACAAACACATCTTGTACAGATGGAAACGGGTTTAGTGTCATTATCGAGGCTGACGATAGTATAACGTTTGCTGATGCTTGTGGCCATGGTAGGAACATATTATACATATATTAACATTACAAAAGGCGGTAAAACATATCCATATCAAATATTACGAGATCACTGGAACCAACTAGCCTATGCTAGTCAGCCGTTTAATCACGTTTTCTATCAGGATGGTGTGTTCACATATAATGATAATACATTTCTGTATGCATATGGTGCTGACTGTGTTGCTCTGGGACGGCTATGCTACACAAACGTTTCTGATTACCTCAATGCAACAGGATTTGTTGGCGATGTGAAAGTGTGGAGTACAGTATTGAGTGATGCAGACGTTGCAGCCGAATATGCAGGAACACCTGTAATGACGGGCTGTACACTATACTACACCGGTGTGGTCAACAACGATTTGACACGTGTTGAATCAGTTGCACACAACAATGCAACAGAACCCGAACCTGCACCATTTGGAGACAATGTACAGTGCGTTCCAGCAACTATTGGATGTGACGGAGTACCCGCATCATCATCTAGAGTCGATGCATGTGGTGTTTGCGGCGGTGATAACTCATCCTGCAACCTATGTAATATGCTGCCTGTACAATATGCAGCTGGCTACAGCAATTATACTGGGGACTCGGCCGGTGCCTTCGCATTGGGCACGTACTTACCTACAAACGGTGGTGCCATATCAGTTTTCACTTGGGTCTGGACACCTACCACTGCATCTGTCGGGAGCCCTACTTATATGAACGTTGGTAGTTCTGCATGCTCGTCGAACGATATCCAAATAAAAATACTTTCCGGGTCTCTGTATATCGGAAAATGTATTGGGGCTATCACAGTTACAAACCCATTAACACAGGGTTCATGGCATCATTTAGGCTTCACATACGCGTCAGGTCAGCTTACCGCTTACGTGGACAACGTCGCACGTGGAACATACTTTAATACGGTAACTCTGCAAGCACAATCTGTCGATTTCGGTCGATCTTTTACTGGATTCTTTTCTACGTACAGAATGTGGAACAGGAAACTCAATGCAACTGAAATATCGAACGAATATCACGGCAACTGGAACTTGACAACAAACATAACAGGATACTGGGATGGAACAAAAGTTTCATCAGGCAAACTTTTAGATTATATACACTACAACAACATGTCGGTCCCTGCTTCCGGATCAAATGTACAATGTAGAAACGTCAGTGTCGGATGTGATTGGATACCTGGTAATACGACTTATGATGCATGTGGTGTCTGTGGCGGAAACAACTCAACTTGTACTGGTTGTGATGGCATAGTAAACTCTGGAAAGGTCTATGATGCTTGCGGTGTGTGTAATGGTGACAATTCGACATGTCTTATGTGCAGTATGTTACCGTACGGTGCAGCTGGTTACGGTGCATATCCAGTGGGTGGAACAGCCCCGTTTGAAAAAAACAATAACCCAGCAAGCATACCTCACGGCGGTGCACCAATAACTGTTCTGACATATTTTTGGCTACCGACAACAGTAACGCCAGCTGGGCCTTATCCGGCATTCTCATATGGAAGTACAACCTGCGGTCTCACATTGATGAACCTCTATATCAATACAAACCTATTTGTAGCCATGGGTGGTGGTTGTGCGTCAAACCTTCAAGTCAGTTCACTTGCTGTGCAAAGAGGAAGATGGAACCAACTCGGATTTACATGGACAGCACCTGATGTTTTATTTCTTTATCTAAACGGACAGGCATCAACACAGTTCTCAATAGCCTTCAATACATCCTCAACATGTTATAGAATGGGCAGAGGATGTGACGGTGCAGCACAGAGTATCGGATACATGTCAGTGACCAGAATTTGGGATGTTGCACTTTCTTCAGCTCAAGTCCTTGCAGACTATCAGGGTACTTGGCAAACAACAGGGCTTATTGATTATTGGGACTGTTCAGGAACCACTTCAGCATTTACAAACTATGCTGGTGTTGACACACTGTTCCCTCAGTTTGGTGCAACAGCAAATCCATGCACTGCGACAAAGATAGGGTGTGATGGGATATTTCTTTCGAATAAGACATATGATGTCTGCGGTGTCTGTGGTGGAAACGGCTCATCATGTGCAACAACTGGAAGCACAGCCACAACGGGGACTACGGGAACTACTGGAACGACTGGCACAACTGGTACTACTGGGACAACTGGTACTACGGGAACGACTGGGACTACTGGGACAACAGGAACAACTGATGTACAAACAACCGGTTCAACGGCAACTACAGGGACTACTGGTACAACAGGCACCACCGGAACTACAGGAACAACGGGCACTACTGGTACAACAGGGACAACGGGCACAACAGGCGTATGTTCCACATTCATTACATACGAACTCGTTTACAATGTTGGTGTTTACCAAGGTGAAGATCAATTTATGGGTAACACAGAGCCCATTTGGTTAAGCCAGTTTTCCCTATCAAAGAACTATGACATACAATATGTCTCTGCGGCTGCAAACTTTAACTCTATCAACGTGGATTTTAATGTCGATACATCACAGCCATACGCGATTGTTGGCAACTCACTTACAAGCTCAAGAACAATTTACACCGACAACATCAATGGACAGCTAATTGCTGCAGAAATTGGCATAGACGGCGTATTCAGTTATTCTGAATACGTGGGAGGATGCGAAGCCTGTACTAATGTTGACTTGCCATACGATATCACAACTAATAACACATTTGCGGTTATTGTGTACGCTTGTACAAACTGCAATGGAATTTCACTGCCGCAGGGGTGCTGTTTAGAAAGCGGTTCGCCGTTTATTGCAGAGAGCGGTATGGGTGAATCTTTGGTTATCGCCAGATGTCCAGGACTTGCTATTGGATCATACACAGTTTCTGTAAATGCAGTTTCACTCACATCAATGGACTTGTCTATTGTTGTTTATGTCGTACAACCTCTGTGCCCACAAAACTATACAGACGAAGGCTATGCATGCGCTGTAAGCACAACAGCAACTACCGCAACTACTGGTACGACAGGCACTACCGGAACAACTGGAACTACAGGTACTACTGGTACAACAGCCGCTACGACAGCTTCCACAGGCACTACTGGGACTACCGGTTCGACTGCCAGTACAGGCACGACTGGAACAACGGCCACAACCACAGCTTCAACTGGCACAACTGGTTCAACTGGTACAACATCTGCAAGCACAGCTTCAACTGGTACAACTGGCAGTACAGGAACGACTGGTACTACAGGTTCCACAGGGACTACCGGGACAACTAGTACAACACGAACAACGGGGACTACTGCAACGACAGGCTCGACCGGGTCTACCGGAACAACTGGTAGCACTGCAACTACACGAACGATAACAACTGGTACAACGAAACATCACACTATTAGTGCTAGTACAACACGCCACACAACTTCATCAACAAGTGGACAAAACATAATTATCGAAACAAATACAACACCAAATGCTGTTAGTTATGCTGGGATTGGGGTCGTGGCAGCTGTTTCTGTTGGATTACTAATTGTTATTGTTGTACAAACAGTTGGCATGAGCCAAGCTGTAATTGTGCCAATCCAAACAACTGTAGTTCTAGCAACTGGGCGTAATGGACGGCAAAGAACACGCCGGAGAACAACTGAATATAATATATGAATGATTTTCACGTTGGTTTTATTTTTCTGCAGTTAGGCGATATTGTTTAAGGCTGTAAACATGCTTTTCAATGAGAGCGTTCACAATAGCATCTGTTTTGATTGTCTCATCTAGCACTTTTCTTGCGCTTTCTTCTTCGCGTTTTAGGGTAACGTTTTCTGCTTTTTTATCACTGAGATCAGTTTTAAGTGCTTTAATCCTAGTCTCAAGTGTTGCCAGTTCATATGACTTATCAACTATAATTTTGTCACTGTGTTCTCGTTTACGCTTTTTTGTGTCATAGTTGGTCTGCATTTCAGTGCGCAAATTAGTTAGCTCGTGTGCCCTACTGATGGTTGATTTGTGTGATTGTTGAACAAACACAGGTGCGTTCGTAACAACTGGATAAAGTTCTGTATCAGATTGTTGACTTGACTTTTGCATTGAATCAGATCCGTCGCGTTGACATTCTTGAGTATTCACTTCGCTATAATCATCAGCTGGGTCCACGTAATCATTTGGATCATCTTCTTCATTTTCTGCGTTGAGTTTTTTGTTACTGATATCTACTTCTTCTTCATAGCATTGAACATCATCTTGGTGCTCATTTTCGTAATTATTTTCATCTTCATCTTCTTCATCATCTTCATATTCGATATTATCATCACAGGTATTATGAGTTTCCATGTACTCCATAATGTTTTGTGACTGCGAACCTGAGCATGAGTGAATTAGATAAATTTTTATTGTAATATGTTTAAATCGTACCAGGGTACACGTCGTTATCTGCAGAGGCACTGACTGCATTTTCGTCATTAGATGCTGCGTCCAACGATTGACTTGCTTCTTGGACAGGCTGTGTTTCGGATAGATATTTTTCATATGTACCATATTGTTTATACAGATCCACAAGCTCCCATAACATAATACCGTTGTGGCGAAGTGTGTCAGGCAGGTATATGCGATTATAATAACTTGTTGATGAAATTTTTCTGAATCTATCACTAGCAGGACCTCCACAGTGGTCTTTCACAGCTTCCAGAAATGGCTCCAAGCCCACTATACATTTTTTGTTACAGCCTTCAAATCCAATATGATGTGGTAATCCAAGCCCTGTTGTATTATACTGGTTTATTTGTTGGGTTTTAAAATAAAGCGGTTCATCCAGTATAATTCCCTCTATTTTTTTACCGTTTTGAGGGTGATCACCTTCATATACTGCAGGTGGCCATTTGTGTCCTGGCTTTGTAATTGATTTTTTAGTTACAAGCTGTGCTGTAATCCATAGTCTATCACCCGGCTTTAACCAATTCCCCTTTACTAAAAAGTGAACCAATTGATTTGTTGGTTGTCCCTTTTTCTTGGTGTTGGTGTTTGTGTTATTCGTTGTGGTCATGGTTGTGAATAAAGTTGAATAGCTAAGTTAATGTCATATTCATAGAAAATTATAATAAAATTCAATGTCTTTGTGGATGCAATGGAATCTTTGCTTGAAAAACTTAGTAAAGAACATCCTCATGCAAAGCTCAGAACAAACCCAAGAGACGGTTTGACGGTACAAAAATGGACAGGAAAACAATGGAGACTAGTATGCAAACACGGTAGACGGGACCAATATTGCAAAGACTGTGGTGGGTCTCAAATATGCGAGCATGGTAGATGGAAACAAAGATGTAAAGATTGTGGTGGTTCTCAGATATGTGAACATGACAGACAAAAATATCAATGTAAAGACTGTAGGGGATCTCAGATATGTGAACATGGCAGAGCAAAATCAGGATGCAAAGAATGTGGTGGATCTCAGATATGCAAACACAGTAAACAGAAACGATTTTGCAAAGACTGTGGCGGCTCTCAAATATGCGAACACCATAGACAAAAGCAACAATGTAAAGACTGTGGTGGATCTCAGATATGCGAACACGGTAGACAGAAACAAACATGCAAAGATTGTGGTGGTTCAGGAATATGCGAACACGGTAGACGGAAACAAACATGCAAAGATTGTGGTGGTTCAGGAATATGCGAACATGGTAAAAATAAGTGCATATGTAAAGATTGTGGTGGTTCAAGAATATGCAAACACGGTAGACAGAAACATCGCTGCAAAGAATGTGGTGGATCTCAGATATGCAAACACAGTAAACAGAAACGATTTTGCAAAGACTGTGGCGGCTCTCAAATATGTTCCTGTGGAGAGCATTTAAAAGTAAAAAACGGGAAATGTGCCGATTGTCTAGCGTGCGAGTCAAATGGATGTGTTGGAACACCCTCATCGAAGTTTAACTATATTTATTGTTATCCATGTGGATGTAAATTGTTTGGTATAGCACCAATAGAGAAAAAACAAGACAAAATATTTGACTTTATTGTATCTTCATACGATGATGTTGAAATACAATATGATAAACAGCTCCCTGATCAACGATGCTCACGCGCTAGGCCAGATGCTCTATTCATCACTGAGCACAGAAAATTGATAGTTGAATGTGACGAAAATTCTCACAAGGCTGAGCGCTACTCCTGTGAGGAACAGCGCATGTCTGAGCTTGCTTCTGCTGGCGACATATTGCCAACCGTGTTCATACGATTCAATCCTGATATTTATCGGAACACTAAAGGAACTAAGCAACAAATCTCGCTCGAAGATAGACTTGAAACACTCAAAAACGAAATCGATTATTGGCTTGACATAAACACTGAACAGGCATACCATATCACCGTTGTGTACCTCTTCTATGACAAGAGCGAGAAACGGGAACTTGACTTTATACCAATCGACTTGGACGAGCAGAAACAAAAGGAAGGCCTTGAACCAATCAAAGTTGCTCCAATTAATGAAAATCCTAAAGTAACACAAAAACGCAAATTAGGTAAGCAAATGAATCACTTGGTTTGCTAACTCTCCTAAAGATCAAGAAGTTGACTATGCCGATCACCAGACAAAGAAACAAAAACACACAAACAACACATCTTATGACATGACTCTGGACACTTACGAACGCGAAGTGATAGAGATTGACATACAAAGAGACGGGTTGACACTTTGGAACTATGAGAGATATGCAAAAGCCATATTGTAATATATATTCATTGATTATTGTGTATCACACTTCTAAAGTATGGGTGATCAACATAGCTGTCGTCAATTATTGTCGTCCCGTGCGTGTATAGCTTCATTGAATGTGTTGTTGTTGCTGTGCCTCGTCTAATTGACTCTATTGAGGATTCGTCAATCTCCATAAAAGTTGTTGGAACATCCAGTCCATCAATCTTTGTAGTGTAAACAATCATATCGTATTCATCCAACTCCACTCCACTAGTGAAACTTGGTTTGAATTTGAGTCCGTAGGTAACGTTTTTGTAGTCCTCTGGTACGAAACGTCTTTGTTGTACGCTGGTTCCTATGGTCTTGTAGTGGCACAAAGCAAGGGCAAGTTTATTGGTAAATGGAGTGTCCTTTCTGTCGTATGATTCAGAATTTATGCTTCGCACATAGTCGCCACTGCGATCATTGAACACTGATCGACCAGGAGCAAGGTGAAGTGTGAAATTACGTGCGACATAAACATATGCATGTTCAACCACATCGTCAGCATAGTGATTTAGTAGCATTTCCCACTCTTTATCAGATAACTGTTTTATGTTTCCCCAAAGGCCACTCTTTGTGTATACTCCAGTCAATGTTATGGTTACTCTCTGCACATTTGGACGCCCTTTTGGGTCGGAAATCCCGTATGAACACCACCCATATAACACAAACTTGAGCTCCAAATTTCTTTCAGATCCAATGCCGTACTCAGAACCGGTGAATTCCATAACCTTTCTCTTTAACATTGCCTTGATGCACCGATCTCTCAACGGAGTATCCAACACGCTGAACCGTCGAGGCAAATCCTTCAGTAGCCTTTTCTTCATTTCTTTCCCGCAAACTATCCCGTTTAGCGTCTTGCATGTTCTACCAAGCCTAGTTATATCCAAATGTCCTAGTCCTCCAATCGATATGATAGACAAGATAACGTCGAATGTGTATAAAACTCCATGGACTTTGGTATTTGCTACACATTGTCTCTTTTGAGTCTCCAATAAACCTGAGTCCATATTGTAATATATTCTATATTGAATTATAATTGTTAAATATAATTTGTTTGACGTACGTTGCTAATTTGTTCAACAAAAATGTATCGCCCCTAATGTCACGAAAACAGAGATGAATTAGAAATTTGAAACTTTAGGGTAGAAGTTCGAAAACGTGACGACCAGAAGACTATGTGTCAAACCATGTCTGGTAACGGTCAAACTTTGACTTAATATCGGTAGTCATTGACTAAAAATAAAGTGTCAGGAAAAAAGGAAGGCCAAAAAATTTATGCGGGTCTCAACTTTTGGTCAGTCAGTTGTTCCTTAACATATGGTATATAAGATATCAATTTATATGGGGGTCTCGGCTGGCCCTCAAACAACATTTAAAAGAATGACATATCTACAACTAAGAGTGACAACTCGAAACTAGAATTATTTTTTATTGAGTTGTAATGACCTGAAATATGGATGATGTACATAAGTTTCATCCAATACAGATAGTCCTTGTTTGCATATCCTCATTTCGTATCCTGGAGGCTTGCTCATATAGTCCTTGGCAATATCATGAGAGATGATCTCCATGTAAATCGGATGTGTTATGGTTCTGTCAATCTTTGTGGTATAGACAATCTTATCATTCTTATCCAACTTAACTGATGTTGTGTCGTTTGGGTCGATAGATATTCCATTTGTAACATCCTTGTAATCTTCGATTTTAAATCCGCTCTGCTGAATGTCCGTCCCAAGAATCGTATGACTTGCTAGGTTCAACTTTAATTGGTCATCTAATGTTGTACGTTCACGCTTGTAGGTGGCCCCGTTGTGAAAGTAACTCGTTACACGTTCATTGCTGTCAAGAAATACCAGATAATAAATATCTTTATGATTTAGATGAACAGTGAACCCTCTTGAGATAGTTAAGTACACATTTTCTAACATCGATTCGATTATTTCGCTTTCTTCAGCCATATAGGTTAGACTTAGAGCATATGAGTTCGGAATTGTGAATGTAACGACCGCAACATTGTCAATGACATCATTCGATTCGTGTGTTTTGTTGGTGATACCGTACAGAACCAGTTCTCGTTTACTCAGATCGGGTCCGCGGGCAGCAAAAGTCGCAAGGTCACACAGTTTTCCTTCTGCCATGTATTCTATAGCTTTCTGTCTAAGTAGTGACTTGATGAACGGTATTTGCCATTTGCTACCAAGCATTCCAAAACGTTGTGGGAAACGTTTAAACATGATATTTTTCATTCGGTCACTGAATATCATTTTGTTTATAGTCTTACACACTGTGCCCAACGTAATGATGTCTGATGCTTGTAGATTTCCAACGGATATGACATGTAGAACAATATCAAACATTGCCAACATTGGGTGAATAACACAACAACCATCACCGGAGCGCATTTGTTTCATCACTGGCCCTAACGACTTATATTCTTCCATTATCGCACCTGAAATGAGTTATGCACTAAACGAATTACAAACTTTGATACAAATAAAAATAAGTTGCCGTATCAAAAAAATGACAAGTCAAAGTGGTGGTTATAGTTTATTGAGTTGCGCTGAGTTGTAATGATTTGAAATATGGATGTTTTACATAGCTGCCATCTACGACTGTTGTTCCTATTTTGCAAATCTTCATGTCATACCAAATTGGTTCGTAACACGAGTAGTTTGTCCTCTGAACCTTAGTTATTTCCATAGCAATAGGATGTGTTGAGAACGTTTCAATCTGTTCCGTGTAAACGATTTTATCGTTTTCGGTGAGAGTTACACCCACTCCGACTGTTTCATCGCTTGATATCCCGTTCGTAATATTTTTGTATTTTGTTGT